>Ga0193702_1000026_pt1 | contig 67083 bp, 56 predicted proteins | sample U3a1metaG_FD_143060 | JGI IMG/M metagenome (GOLD analysis project Ga0193702, IMG submission 143060) | Soil microbial communities from a riparian zone of the East river system, Colorado, United States - U3a1 | ecosystem: Environmental > Terrestrial > Soil > Riparian zone | place: USA: East River... | reverse complement strand
GGTGAGGTACACTTCTCTTAAATGCCCTTTAAATACTTCGGGTACCTGCAAACTACTGGCGGCGTTAAGCCAGATGCCGGAAGTATCAGGCAACGAAACCTGCTTTATGCTGTTTATGCCGGTTTGTACCGTATAAAGCTCAGCCTTTTCGCCGTTCCGTTTGTTCACAAAATACCAGATGAGGAGCGGGATGCCCGCAGCAATTGCAAGGCTGGCGGCAATACGGAATACAGGTAAGCTAATAACCGATGGTTTTACCGTTGCAGCATTTATCCTGTTTTGAATGGCCTGACCAATGCGCTGCTCCTCATCTTCACTAAGTTCCTGTTCTTTTACCGGGTATGATTTGTACCAGGCTTCAACCAAAGCATTTTCCGTTTCGTTTGAGCGGCCTTTGAGGTAACGGGTTAGTGTTTTTTTAAATTTATCAATTTCCATTTATAGGGTTCTCAGCAGTAAGTCGCTTAAAAACCCTTTTGGTACTTATATTTTAGATGATGATTAGGTTAATTATTTGTAAAGTATTGCCAATAAAAGCGCCATGTAGGTTAAGTGCTTTTCGGGATATTTTTCAGCAATAATGATGCGGAGGCGACGGGTTACCTCGGCAATATAATTTTTCACGGTTTGGTCGGCGAGGCCTAAGCGGCTTGCAATGGCCTTAACCGAAAGGTTTTCGCTTCGTAACAAATAAACATTCCGCAAGGTTTCGGGCATGCTATTAACGGCAACTTCAAGCGTTTTTTCCAGCTCAACGTAGTCTGTAAGGGAGTGGATAGCATCTTCCAAAACATTGATCCGTTCCAAAGCATCCTGTAGCTGCACATCGCTGGTTTTTTTCGACCTGAAATGGCTAATTACGCTTAAACGAACGGAGCGCTGCAGGTAATTTTCGAGAGAAGTATGAATTTCGAGATTTTTGCGCCGCTGCCAGATCTTAATAAAAATCTCCTGGATCAGGTCCTGGGCTTCTACGTCATCATTGAGCCTGGCCAGGGCAGTCTGGTATAATTTTTTCCAATACCGGTCAAATAAAATATTAAACGCAAACCGGTCATCTTTTTTAATTTGCGCCAACAATTCAATGTCCGAATATTTCTCCATCATTATCGCGCCAAAACTATGAATCGCGTGTTAAGTTAATTTTAACTCTATGTAACACATCTGGTGGAAAGGACAAAAAATATAACAGGCATTTTTACAATAGCGATGAGCATTTATAAGGCAGGTTGTTAAAGATATTTGAACAGCATATTTTTTGTTTGTTGAAATAAATAGTCTACATTTATTTCAAATTCCTAACCTGATCCGCAATATCATGAAACACAATAATTACTTTCTTACGGGTTAAATTAATTCGCTTCTGCCGGTTGAACAGCTGCCGGTAATTGTTTAATTTTTGTTCGGCATTATAAACAAAATTAAACTTTCAGCGAGCCGGCCAGCGCCTTGAATTAACGCCGAAAAGGAAGCCGGCGTGTTAATATAGTTTCCTGAAATCAACCTAAACCCCAAACCTATATGTATCCTCTTATTGCAAAATGGACTATCCTGCCCGGTAATGAAAAAAAAGCAACCGCGGCTTTGAAAAAACTGGCACAGGATGTAAAAAAAAATGAACCGGGCACATTGCTCTACATGGTTTATAAACCAAATTTTAAAGCAACAAGCCTGCCCACCCCTCCTGAAAATGAAATTGTTTTTTTTGAAATTTATGAGGATCAGCCGGCTTTTATAAAACATATAACCGGACCTGCTTATACCGACTTTGTGAAAAACTACGGCGACCTGTTTTTACACGACTTTAATACGCCCCCGCAGATCTTTATGACTACGGAAGCACTCACCCTGGTGGGTGGGTTTGCAAGCAGCGCCTTGGCATAACGGGCCGACTTCACAACTATAAATTACTTAAACCCATATCAATCTTTAAAAAACACAACCATGGCAACACCCAATAACCCCCTAGACCTGTTAAACCTTTCGGGCTTAAAAAAGCTAGAAAAGAAAATTGAAGCTACAGAACCGAGAAACATTGCGGCTTTCGCCGCTGAACCGCCACCACCCACACTTGGCAATATCGCGGCACTGCCCGGAACATGGGTTGGAACCGGGTTCAACCTGATCGAGGTTCCCAATATGAACCAGGCACAGCCCGGGCCTCCACCGCCGGATAAATTCAGGGTGATCCTCAATTCAACTTCTGAAACGCTGGTCTTCTCTCCTATAGCAGGAGATATTATCAACCGTGGCAATGCGCAGGGAGATATCAGCTTTTTGGGGCTGCATTACTTGCAGCAGGTATCGGATGTAAACCTGCCGGTAGGTAACAACGGCATTCATTTGGAAACCGGCTTATTTCTTAATGTTGTTAGTTCAACTGATCCGGCGGAAGGCATAAGCATTGCCCGCCTCGGCTCCATCCCTCACGGCGATTCCATCCTTGCGCAGGGAAACTCTTTTACCATCGCCGGGCCGCCACAGTTTTCAGTGGCTGATCCAACCCCATTTACCATAGTGGACGGCAAGCGGGTGAACGACACCAGCGAAGCCTATCTTGCCCTGCTAAAAAATGCCACCCCGCCTCCGGGCATCCCGCAGGAAGCGATCATGAACCCGAACCTGATTTTGTCGAATGCCATAAAAGGGCAAAATATCATCAACACGGTAGTGATATTGCTGGATGCAAATCCGATTGATGGCGTCAGCAACGTGCCCGCGTCAGACAATGTAGGCGGCATCACGAATATCCCTTTTGTAAATGTAAATGCAAATGCCTCCACGATCTCGGCCATCTTCTGGATTGAAACCGTACAGAATGCCGACGGAAGTACATTCCTGCAGCTGCAATACACCCAAACGGTAATCCTTGATTTCCCGGTATTTGGGCCGCCGCCTGTAAACCCGGTTACGCCGCTTAAATGGCCCCATATTTCTGTGGCAACACTTGTGCTGCAACCCTAAAAAAAGCCAATGCCCCGGTTTGTCGCCGGGGCATTCATTGGCATTTAAGGCGCAGACCTAAACGCGGACCACAAGGGAGACCCTTGCGGTAGCGGGGAGAACAACAGCGTTACTTGATTAGCTTTTTGAGTGCCGGTAATAATTCATCACCCTTTATATTTTTTGCGATGATTATGCCATTTGGATCGATGAGATAATTAGCCGGAATATCATAAACATAATATTTTACGGAAACATTATTGGCCCAATGTCCTAAATCTGAGAGCTGGAGCCAGTTCAGGCCATCTTGTTTGACAGCCCCAATCCAGGAGGCCTTTTCACTGTCGAGCGAAATCCCTAAAATTGCAAAGTTAGGCCCGCCAAGCTGCTGCGAAGCTTTAACAAAATAGGGATTTTCGGCCCGGCATGGCACACACCACGACGCCCAAAAATCAATCAGCACGTATTTACCCTTAAAATCAGATAATTTTACCAGTTTATCATTGGGATCTGCCTGTGCAAAATCCGGCGCCTTACCGCCAACAAACAGGCTATCTATTTTATATTTTAACTCTTGCCCCCAAACGTTATGCGTGATATTTGCAGGCATGGCCGAAAATATGCTTTTAACTTTCGCTTCTGTAATGGCTTGTTCCGGTTGATTGTATGCGTTGTACAGCAAGTAAGCGTTTAAATACGAGTCCGGATGTGTTTGGATCCAGGCTAAAGCTAACCTTTCGTATAGTTTGCTGTCAAGAACGGCAAGTTCATCCCTTTTTTTGCTTTTTGCCGCTAACGTGTCTGCTTCTGCTTTTTTATTCTTTGCGTAGTTACTGTAATCCCGGCTAACCTTTAAGTATTCTAAATGGACAGGATCGCTTATTAACTGATTCGTAAATTGATTATTTTCATCGGCCATTAAATTGCCGGATACAGGTACGTTGGCCAACAGGGAATCTGAGAACGTAACGTTAGCAATACCCGGCTGCAAATAAAGCCGCGTATGGTGTTTGCCAATAGTTAAATAGTAAAATTCCCCGTTATTGTCTTTAAGTTTAAACTCAAACCGGTTGCCCTTAACAAAGGCGCTGTCCGTTCCTGGTTTCCTGGCAGAAAAGCGCCTCGGCATTAGCCGCTCGATCACAATTTTAGTACCATCCTTTATCAAAGGCGCATTACCGTTTATAATCAAATTGTTTTGCGAACTCGCTATCCGGGGGATTGATAATAATAAAAGCAGTGTTATTAACTTCATCATTTAATCGCGCGATAGCATGGTATGAATTTGTAAACCATCATTAATTTTCTAAAAGCTTGTTCCCGGCCGTCGGTAGCTTTGCCGTGAAGTATGAGGCTAAGCATAAAGGTAAACAAATGTTGTATAAAAATGGCAGCAGGCCTGTAACAGTCGCAGTGCAGGTTGTTACACGGATTGCTAATATTCAACAGCTTAAATTGTTGGCATTTAAGAAAGAAGCAGGCGGGTAGCTCCGAAATTATATTTCTTATTAGAACTTAAAGTTCACCCCGCTCAATTGCCGCGGAGGCTGTTACTTTTTTCTTGATAAAAAAGTAACCAAAAAATCAAGTCAGCAGAAATGCTTCTTTGCGCACAAGGCATTTCACGCACAAATCCCAAAACGCTGCGGGCTGGAATCTTTTTGCCGGATGACCCTTTCTGACGCAGACCCTGCATGCAAAAAGTTCCTATGCCCTGCCCCGCACACAGGCCGGCAGCGTTTTTGAATTTCTGCCGAAGCTTATCTGCTGACGGAAACCCAAAGCAAGCTTCAACAAATGCCGTCAGGCACAGCGATGCTTTGCCATTGTCCGCAAATAATTGCGAATGTTGCAAACAAGTTTACTGGGGCAGGACTTTATATTGTAATATTTAATTTTAATCCCAACGAGCCAGAATTATGACAAAAAGTAAATTAATGCGACTGGACAATATCGGGATCGTAGTAGAATCCCTTGATGGAGCTATCTCTTTTTTTAGTGAGTTGGGCTTGAAACTTGAAGGGCGGGGGAAAGTTGAAGGAGATTGGGCCGGACGCGTCACCGGATTGGGCACACAGTCGGTCGAGATTGCTATGATGGTTACCCCCGATGGCTACAGCCGGCTTGAGATCTCGCGGTTTCTTGATCCGCCCGTTGTAGCTGATCACAGAACCGCTCCTGTGAACGCCCTGGGGTACCTGCGCATCATGTTCACGGTTGAAGATCTTGACGAGGTGCTCACCAGGCTCTATAAGCACGGCGCTACACTGGTTGGCGAAGTGGTTCAATATGAGGACTCTTATCGGCTCTGTTACATCCGCGGACATGAAGGGCTGCTGATTGGGCTGGCGGAAGAACTTGGGAAGAAATGAGAAAGGGGATCATAAAAGGGTTTAGTGGAGACACAGTCTCCAGGCATAGTCGTCCGTAGTTTGGAAACTACGGACAGCGGGGAAAGGGGCCGGATACTCTCGCGAGAACTATGTTAAGACTAATAAATAAAAGTGTTCAATCCACTTAAGGCTTACAATATACGGCATCTTCCATTTGCAATATCAGCTTCGAATGATTTGTACTTTCCAGTTCTTTGAGATTCGTCATTGTACACAACTGTAATAACATCATTCCTACTAAATTTACGCTTGTTAATGACAGTTCCAATTTGACTATTATTCGAAGCATTTAGCGCCTCTTGCTTAATTAAATTTAATTCCCGTTCCCCAATTACGCCATCTATGAAATTAGGGTTAGTCGAATTGGCCTTTAAATTAATAGTTTCTAAAACTTTATTGGCCCACCTTGATATTTCCAGTTTATTATTTAAAGTTCGATATGCGAGTATTTTATAGTAATAGAATAAAACATTAAAAATATGACCATTCGGGTGTTCCTTTTCTGAGTAATGTAATCCTAAATCTGCTAATTCAATAGCTCGTCTCGATAACTTATTTTCATTCAATGAGAGAATATTTTTAGCAAAAATTTGCATGTCAATCTCATCGAATTGTATGATATGTTTTTTTGTACGAACGACATTGAAATAGGTGGTATCATACGCCGACGGTTTAACATAACTTAATGCCAATGATTTAAGCACTTTGAAATTGAAAACTTCATCGTCAATTTCATCCCTTTCTTGATATACTTCATTTAGCAACTGTGTTGCTACGAATTTGTCTTTTACAAGAAATTTATTTATATATAATGCCAAATGATATTTGAGGCTGTAATCCGACTCATTCGCATTTAAGTCATTAATTATATAGTTAGACAGTTTTTTAAAATAATGCTTGCTTCTTTTAAATGTCATCACAGCAATCTTATACAATATTGCTGTAGTGAACTTATATGGTTCGATTGGATCAAATTGATGGGGTTTGAGTTGATTTTTGATTATTAAATCGACAATCGTTTTTACATCCTTTTCAGGCTCAAACTCTAGAATGTTATACAGAATTTCAGGCTGGACGTAAATGGGAGCAATTGCCAACGCTTGTCGATATGAAATCAATGCGTCTTTGTCATTTTGTAGCTTTCTTTCGATAATCCCCAAAATTATTCTTAAAGTAAATTCTAACTCTGTGTGTTGATCTTCGGTATAGTTTTCCTTAAAAAAATCTATTTTTTCCAGTGTATCGATTGCATCGCTTCTGACATAGCTTAAATCATCTGCATTCTTTGTAATTGCGTCAAATGAAATCAAATTAGTCTTTGCATCAAAATATAAGTAATTCTTTCTATCTGCAGTGACCACCTCGGAAAAACATTTTCTAGCTTCCTCGTTTTTACCCAAATAAGCATAGCATAAGCCTTTGATATTTATTGTTAGCAAATAATTATCCTCGAACTCTTTACGGCTGAATTCAAACAGGTCAAAATATTTCAACGCATCTTCATATTTATTCAGTCTGAAGCAACACAAAGCAAATCTAAAATTAAAAATTGGCGGAGTTTCCTTTGGTGCTTTACTTAGGTACTGATTGTAATTAATATAAGCATCATAAAAATTACTTTCTTCAAATGCCGCATTGCCTTGGCTGTAATAGTCCTTGGTCTGGTCATTTATGTCGTTCAGCCATTTTAAGGATAAAGCTCGATCAATTATTTTATTTTTGATGACGGCATTTCCATCTAGTGAGATAGAGGAAATTATACCCGATAGGTATAATTTCCTTCTTATTGCATCACTTAGTGTGTCACCTTTGTCATATTTAATTTCAATGATAGCGTTCCTAATAGCAATATCATTTGCGACTAAATCTCTTATATGATCAACTGGAGCCCGATCAAAATAAGTGAGATAGAGTTCTCCAACAATGGAATCGATTGTGTCTTTTGTAATGTCATTTTGACTGATTATGCGTTCCTCTAATGCGGAACACATGTCCCAGGTCATTCTCGGATTTCCTTTGGTCCATTCAAAAATATACTCTTCTATTTCAGACGGTATCGACAATGAAGCTTTATGAATAAATGCATTAAATTCTTCGTAAGAAAAGTCATTCAAAAAAAGTTTTTGACCAATGTTAAAGGGAGAAATTTTAGGATTTTTTATAATTTCATTTGGCTCCGCAACCCCAGAAAGAACGTATGTTAACCTTTCAAATTCGACAAAATTCACCCTCTCAAAGTAAATACTTCTGATTTGTGAAAAAATCTCATCAGAAAATGTTGATTTTGTCAATGCGTCAATTTCGTCAAGAATTATGACTAATTTCCCTGTTATTGCTTTTAAACATATGCGCAACTCTTTGCCGTGCTCCGCATGTGCTGGTAAATTCAATTCGCGATTTTTTAGCACTTTCTCTGAAACGTTGTTATGGAGAATATCGTTTGTTTCAATTATCCGATCAATAATATTTCGAAAACAATCCCTAGAAATTGTAAATGGATTTGACATGTCAATGTAGACGAAGAGATCTCCTTCACGAGGTAATTTTCTTTTTGCATTTAAGAGAAGATTAGTTTTACCCATTTGCCGGGCAACCAGAACATAGGGAGGACGCCCCATATCATTGAGACTCTCTTCAAGTTGCCGATCCGCATCTCTTCTTACGTAGAGTTCATCGGGAATTATTGTATAGGATTTAAGTATTTTATTCATGTAAGTGTAAATCTTGAGAAATAGCGCTCAGCAAAGCATCTAAACAAGTTTCGGTTGTGCATTTACTAGCTATATAGTCTCTGAGAAAATTTTTTAGAAATCTCGGAGAGCCTTTAGATACCGTTATAATTTTTTTTGTTTGTGCTTCCGTAAAAACTAATCCCAGGTTTTCCGATAGCATTGTAAGCAAACCATTAATTTCGGGATAATCCCAATAATCCTCAACCAAAAACTTAAACGTTTCATGGATTTTAAATTGAGGAGCTTTAATATATTTCTTAGGGCATTCAATTGATGATAATAATAATTTTAAATCACTGTTAGGGTTTTTGGTTTTGTGTAATATCAATAAACCATTCAAGTGGACAATAAACTCTTTTAACAAGTTTTCGTTTTCCGGTACCGGGATTTCCTCGATAAAAAGATAATAACGGTCATCACTGGTTTTAGAAGCAATCAATGAAGAAATACCTTCTAATAATTTATGAATTTGCGTAAACGTAATGATTGCTTCGTCAGGATCTAATATTTCCTTTAACTGTAGATAGAGTTCGTAAAAAATTTGGAAGACGTTAAAATCAACACAATGAGCAAAGTTTATTAATTTAAATTTGATATTTGCCTGATAAAGATTTCGCAAAATTAAGGTTGTCTTGCCGCAACCGGAAACGCCTGAAATCCAAATACTATACGATGCTAAATAACCGTTAAGTGTATTATCGGCATTTCGTTTGTAGTAAAATATTTCTTTTTCGGGGGTATACAAATCGTAAAGTATTTTATTGACTAAAGTTGGCTGAGGGGTTGTTCGTGTAGTTTGCGTCATTACGGATTCAATACTCAGGTCTTTAAACACCGATGGTATCGAGCAGATATGTGAGCATAAGGACACCGCCGCATCGGCAGCTTCTTTTTGATATTGATCCTTGTTAGCGCTTTTATTGCCGTCCGCAAAGTCGCAAATACCCTTTACTACTATCCATTCAACTTTTCTACTGCTTGAGGCAGCAAACAATCCGGCCCCTTCCATTTCACCACCAATTGCCGTAGGATAGGCAGCAAATAAGCTATCGCGGTATTCAAGGTTATCAATTAATGATTCACCGGATAAGATTGAACCATAAAAAACGTTAGCAGCACTATCGTTGGATAGTCGGTGCTCCCAGCCTTTTCTGCCATTTCTAAAACGATTGATTAAAAGTTGGCCAGCAGGGGGAATTATCCCACGTTGAATAGTTTTTTCTGTCGTGACCTTCTGTATGTTATATGGAATGATAGCCTCTGATACTAGTACATCCCCTATGTGTTGCTTGGACTGATCTTTACCGAAAGCAATTCCAACCATAATGACAGCCGTAGGAGTCCAAATATCAATTGCAGAGCTGACAGTAATAATTGATGATGAAGGAGATATCGACCCCATACTACACTGGACGTGAACAATAAAATATTGGCCTAGCTTACCCACATAATACATATCATTGCCTTCGGGAATTTGCAGGATAGCCCCATCTACTGGGGTGAGAGACTGATGTAGTGCGGAGGTTTCTATATCAGTTGCAGTAACAATTAGACATTTAATGTATGGTAAAATACTATTTATCTCACCTGACGTTTTATTTATGTAGTTCAATTCGGAATAGGATAAAAACTCTAATATACAGCTATTATTAGTATTCGCTAATTAAACCTTACTTGTTCAGCACTTTAAATATCTGTTGATTGGTTAACGCGAGTGTTTCAGAGGCTGAGTATTGGTTTATCTCTACAAAGATATGAGTATCCGGGTAGGGCAAAAGAGGTGGGCGTACTCGTGCTCCGTTTGCCAGGCGGCCAACATGCCTGCGGCGGCATCCTTCCCATAACATTGAGGTTCCTTGATTGTCCTGCGTAGAGGTTGCTTCGTTCATTATAATGACGCGCGATGAGAGAGGATTTTGCTATTCATTTCCACCTCGTTGGGACTCTGAAAGGCTGTTAAAAGCGCAAATGTGAGTCGGGCCTCCCTCTGCCGGGCTATTAATCATCCTCCTCCCCTTTTTTCCCGTTCCAACAATTAATATATATAACATTAGGGTCAAGCGCCTCTTGTGGCAGGTCCCTGATTTTGCCGATAAAAACCTGATCTTTTTCATTGGCCCATACCTCATACTCCAGTTCGCCGGGGATTATACCGGTGAGCACCTTGCGGGGTGGGATTTCAAAATACTCCATCATTTTCAGGATCGTGCGCGCAGCCTCTTTCCATGCTTTAAACGTTTTGTCCACTTTGGCTTTGGCGGCCTGTACCTTGCGGTTATGGGTGATTATGGCGTCCAGATCGCTTAAACTGCGTTGCCCGGTATAGGGCGGGGCATTGTCTAACAGGGTTTTGAAGCGTTCATCCTGCTCTGAAAGCTGCTTTGTGAGGTGGTAGTATTGGGTGCACGTGGTTGTAAATTCGTGGGTCATGGTTTTGGGGTTTAATTGGTTATGGAATATTGGGGGGGGTGGAAGGGGTTGCGATGCACCGGCGTAAATGCACTGGCGGGTTGACTCACCCGGCCGACGCTTCGCTGGGCGACCCTCTCTTCGCTGCGCGGAAAGAGGGTGAGCTGCAGTTTTGCTTTTTTTTCGCCCTCTTTTTTGCTTGCAAAAGAGAGGGCAGGACGAGCGAAGCAATGTCCGGGTGAGTAAATCTGCGCGCGGCGTTCACGTTAATGCATTTGCGTAAATGCACTGGCGTCGACTCACCCCGCCGACGCTTCGCTGGGTGACCCTCTCTGCTGCGCAAAGAGGGTGAACTGCAATTTTTGCCTTGACTTATTGACATTGAGGGGCGGGGGTGGCGGGGGTTTGTCGAACTATATAGCATCACTGATAATCAGGCGTAAAAGCTTGGCGCAGAAACCCCTCCCTACCCTCCCAAGGGAGGGAATCGCATAGGACCTGGCTTTTGTGCTTTCGTCCCTAAATTTTTTCATCTGCACATCCGCATATTCGCACATCCGCACATCTGCACATCCACTCATCACTTCTCCATCCGTTTCAGCGCGCGGGAAACAGAGACGTGGTAATGTTTAATTTTTCGGCTACCTGGCGCAGGGAGAGGCCCTGTTGTTTGAGCTGGGCGATGCAGGTGTCGCTAATTTTGCGGTATTGTTCGTGCTGACGGGCCAGGTGTTCGGCCTCGTGCGCGGTGCCGTCAAACTTAAACTGTAAAAAGCCGTCGAGCTTTACGATGCTGCCCAGGCATACATTGGCGGCGCCGTATACTTCATGGGTGCTGCGCTGCTTTATTTGTTTTAGGTAGTGCAATGGTCCGCAGCCTTCGGCGGGCGGCGGCAACTGGCTTTCGCCAATGGCGAAGGCGCTGTCGCAAAAGTTGATGAGCATTTTACTGCCGAGCAGATCGTTGCGGGTGAGTGGTTTTGCGAGGTTGCGTTTGGGCGTATGCGCCAGCACCAGTATGGAGAGCTGGTAGGTATCTTTTATGCCCTGCAGGTAATGCACCAGGTTTAATGCGCCGGATGCTGCGTGCGTGCCAAAGCGCAGGCAGGTAAGATTATCGATAATAAGCACCTTTGCCTTAGTGCTGATGAGCGAGTTTTCGATCTCGTTCATTATATACTCCTCGTAACTGTTGAATTTGCGGGCCTTATTTGAGGATGTATTAATTACGGCGCGCAAAAACTTTTGGTTAAATGCGCTTTCGGTACTGCTGCCCGTATAGCGTTTGCGGAACTGGGTGGTGCTTAGCTCAAAATCAAAATAAAGCACCGTTTCGGCCGGGCCATTCATTTCGAACGGCCCTATAGCCTGTCCGCGACTGATGGCATTGCCGATTTGTACGGCGAGGATAGATTTGCCGGCATTGGTATCGGCAAACAGGATGCAAAGCTCATCCTGGAACCAGAAGCTGCCAAACAGCATTTCGGCTTCGGGTAGGTCTGCCCCGGTTTGCAGCCATGTTTCACCGGGCTTTATGATGAAGCCTGCATTGGCATCGTTATAATCTTCGTCATCGTGGCCGTCTTCTGCCGGGTCATCAGGGCATTCGTCAAATTCTTCAAACTCTTCGGGAAGTTGCAGCCGGGACTCCTGCCGGATGCGTTCAATTTCGGGTGGTCGGGTTATGGACATGGGAGGAGGGGGGAATTAGTGAATTAGTGATTTGGTGAATTAGTGAGTGGTTGAGTGGTGAGTGGTTGAGTGGGTGTATTGTTGAATGGTTGTATTGTTGAGTGGTTGAGTGGTGAATGGTTAATGGGTGTGTGATTTTTGGGGTGGTGATCGGTGTGGCTTTTCTGCCGGCGCTAAGGTTTGCTGTTGCGGCGAGGCAGGTAAGATGGACGATATGCCAGGCGGATGCGTGACACTGCTAATTTCGGCATTAAAAATGCAAAAAGTGCTGACACTGTTTTGTCAGCACTTTTTGCATTTTTGGCAGTAGCTTTTAAGCGAAAAACCGCGATTTCGCCACAGGAAGGCACTTTTTATGAAAATGTATTGGCTATTTGCTGTAACACCCTGTTAACACTTTTTTAGTGTAACAGCAGCATTTTCGGCGCAAAAATTAACGCATGCTCAAAGATTGGTCAACTCCGTAAAGGGCCATTTCTAATCTTGTGTCCTGGTCATAAATATCTTTATAGGTCACGTATTCTCCTTCATTAACCCCGCATGTAAGGTAAGTTATCCTAATGGGCAATGGCCGGTTAAGTTTGAAGTCCTGTTTAATGTTTTTGGCCATGCTGTTATGCATGCTTTGTAGCTTATCTGCTGCACCGTCATTTATCAGGATCAACCGGGCTAACTTTTCAGCCTGCTCCACCCGGATGCAGCCATGGCTCAAATCCCTTTCTTCGCGGTTAAACAGCTTTTGCTCCGGGGTGTCGTGGAGGTAAACATCATAAATATTAGGAAAACGAAAAACCAGCGTTCCAAGGGAATTATCGCAACCGGCAGACTGACGGGCATAATACAATTCGGGGTGCTTTTTCACTTTGGCCAGGTCCGCAGCTGCCGGCTCAATATATTTGCCTTTATTGTTGTAGATAGCATAGTGGTTATTTTCCATAAAAGCCGGGTCCGCCAGGATCTTAGGTAATAATTCTTTCCTGAAGATCTTGGCGGGGATGGTCCATTCAGGAGCAGTTGTGAAATAGCTGATGGCACTCAATAGTGTCGGCGTAGGGTTCGCCGGTTTCCCAACAATCACCTTAAACCTGTAAGTTGTGTCCTTAACGTATAATTTCAAGGTGTAGGACGGAATGTTGATGTGTATATAAACGCTGTCGCCGGTATTAACCCAGCGCAGCCTTTCCATATTAATGGCTATTTTCCTCACTTCGGCCTGGGGCACCTGGTAACAGTCGTCCTGGTAAATCCCTTCAAGCAGGTGCATCCGCCGCTGCATGTCTGCGTATTCTTTTGCCTTAGGCTGTACACCATCTATAACTGATATCAGATCTTTCTGCAAAAGGCCGGCCTCTAAAATCTTCCCTGTATTGAATTTACCGGTGGTATCCGCATCAACCCTGCTTCCCGGATATTCCGGGTTCAATTTTCCAAAATGGAGGTTATTCATAAGCGCCAGGATTGCATCGGTAAGCATAATATCAAACCGGGCCTGGAGCTGAACACTTACTTTTCCCGGGGTATCCAAAATATTATGCAGCCGGCCATACTGTAATTCGTCGGGATGGTAATCAGCATGCGAAAGGCCGTATTGCAAAACGCAATCTATCATCAGCATGGCTTGCCAGGTAGGGCCATCGCCGGTTTGTGGTTTTATCCATGCAGGCTTAAAAGCCCTGTCAGCATAAAGCCGGCTTACTGATTTTGGAAAATACAACCGGGACGACAGGATTTTATTGTCTAACTGGTTTTGAATTTCTTCATTTAATACAGTATCGGCAACTATTGTTGTGCCGGTGTTTTTTTTGATATCGCCAGCAAAACATGCCTGTAGATTGAAGGTAAGGAACATTACCGCTGCTGCGAATAAAATGCCTGGTTTAAATGATGTTTTCATAACCTTTTTAATTATGCTGTAAATTTCCTGTTTAAGAAGTGCTTAAATAATGACAGCAAACACCCGAAAAACTGATATTAAGCACACAAATCGGTTGGCAAAAAAAACGACGCACGTAATTACGGCGCCGCTTTGCTGAGATTTAGTTGAGAGGGATTGATTATTAATTAACAATTGGCATGTCGAATCGTTTTAACTCCAGCACCAGGTCAAAGATTTCCCGCTTTACTGCCCGGAAACGACGAGTCACATCGGTCATAAAATACTCGAGGTTTACCTGGGTGGCGGCCAGTGATTCCGCATCTTCGGGAATTACATCTTCTGCCATTAACTCCAGCTGGGTGATTTGCCCGTTCAGCAGGTCGTCCCTCACCAATTCCTGCAACTGCTTTAATTCCTTGTTTACTGCTATTAGTTGCTTAAGATGTGGCTTATCATGTAAATGGGCCAACATATTGCGCTCCAGTAAAAGGTTGAGAAACCTGGCTTCAATTCGAAAAAACTCCAAATCAGAAAACCATCGTTTGGCTATAACATAATATTGAAGTGATCTTGAGGATATTGATAGCATTGTTTCCATATAAAAAGCTTTTTTTTATTAGTTGCTAAAATCTGAATAACAAGCATCACGCGGAATGATATTGGTCATCCGGAAAAATGAGATTCATCATGTTCCAAAAGCTATCCCGCAGATTTTGCCCCTTCTTCATCTCTTATTATTTACATCGGGAAGATGAGTACCGGCACAGTGATTTCGGGCGGCAGCGCATCAGCGATGTACCTGCCAATTATTTCCTCAAAATGGTAACGATGGTTAACAAGCACTATCAAATCATTATGCATACCATTAATAAGCACGTCCACAGCTCTATTCACATCCCGCTCCCTTGTATTATTCAGGCTTATTTTATCGTAATGTATATGTGGCATAATCTCGTTCTGAAAGATGGCATCGGCGTATGAACCCACAATGTGTACCATGTTTTTTGCCGAAAGATGGGCAATTGAAATACCTGCATCAAAGGGTGCGGCCAGTTTTGCCAGGTATTTCAATACGGGTAGCCGGCAATACCTCAGGTCGGCAATGTACACGATGCGTTCCAGATGTTTTAGTTTCCAGCCTTGGGGGATTAGTAACAATGGGCAGTGCACCCTGTTCAATACCGACTGAATGTTCACGCTTAAATTCCCGGCTCGGCACGGCAACAGGTTAGGCATACCTACCACCAGCAGCCATATATCATTACGATTGATCAGCGCTATCAGATCGGCAGTTTCGTAGTCAGATATGTCTATTTCACTAATTACAGGGTGATAGGGGCCGTCCGGGTTGATTATCAATTCCAACTGCTCTTTTGTATTTAACATCTTTTCTTCAGGCTGCTCAGTAGCAGCACCGGCAAAAACTGGCTGGTCTTTGTTTAACTCCATCACTTTTATCGTGTCGGCTATCAATATATCCGCACCAACTATCTGTGCTACCATGAGAGCAAATACAGCTGCGTGTTTCGCTTCAGGAGTATGATCAGTAATAACTAAAATCGTTTTCATATCAATCCGTTTTTTTAAAGTGCTGCCATTGCTGGCGTTAATGATAATTTCCAGTTTTTTATCTCGGGTAGGTCGTCCAAATTGGCGCAGATATAGGCGTTGTGTTCCGCAAGCTTATTTTCACAAAAGTTTAAAAAAGCATCGGATTGTTGCTGCATTTTCGGAACCCGTTTTACTGCCTCCATAGCAAGATGATAACGGCTCATCCGGTTAAGCACAACCATATCGAAGGGGGTGGTGGTTGTTCCTTCTTCCATGTAGCCACGTACATGGAAACGTGCGGGGTCCGGACGGCCATGCACCAGGTCGTGAATGATGCGTACATAGCCGTGAAAAGCAAAAATAACCGGGGCCGAATCAGTAAATAATTCACTGAACAGCTCGTCGCTCATACCATGAGGGTGATAGGCAACCGGCGAAAGTGACATCAGGTCGATAACATTAACCAGTCTTACTTTCAGGTCGGGGAAGTGTTGCTGCAACAATTCAGCGGCAGCAATTGCTTCCAGGGTAGGGACATCGCCGGCACAACCCAACACAACATCCGGTTCCGAATCTTCGCAATTTCCAGCCCAGGTCCAGTCAGACGCGCCTTGTGCGCTATGTACTATGGCTTGTTCCATAGTAAGCCACTGCAGTTCGGGTTGTTTGCCTGCAATCACTACGTTCACATAATCTTTGCTTTTGAGGCAATGATCCATAATTGATAAAAGGGTGTTTGCATCAGGCGGCAGATAAATACGGATTACCGAACTCTTTTTGTTCACAACGGTATCAATAAACCCTGTTCCCTGGTGGCTGTAACCGTTATTATCCTGCCGCCATACATGAGAAGTCAGCAGGTAATTCAATGAGGCAACAGGTTTTCTCCAGGGCAGTTCGCGCGAGGTTTTGATCCACTTGGCGTACTGGGTAACCATAGAATCCACAATAATCACAAATGCTTCATAGCAGGGGAACAAACCATGCCTGCCTGTCAATAAATAACCTTCCAGCCAGCCTTCGCAGAGATGTTCGCTTAAAACTTCCATCACCCTGCCATTGGCAGATAGCTTTTCATCACCCGTTAACAAACATTCCATGCTGCAACGCTCCGTAACTTCAAATACAGCTTCCAGGCGATTGGAGGTAGTTTCATCAGGGCAAAACAGCCGGAAATTATGATTTTCCCCGTTCATTGTAAATACATCCCGCAAGTATTTGCCAAAATTTCGCGTGCTTTCTGCCTCCGCAATTCCCGGAGAAACAACATCTACTTTAAAATCGTTGAAATCAGGCAATAAAAGTTCTTTAAGGAGTAAGCCGCCATTGGCATAAGGAGATGCGCTCATTCGCTTAGCGCCTTTGGGTGCAATGGCGGCTATTTGCGGCAATAACATACCGTTATCGTCAAATAACTCTTCGGGCCGGTAGCTTTTCATCCACTCCTCCAGCATTGCCAGTTTGCCTGCATCCTCACGTACACCGGTGAGAGGCACCTGGTGAGCGCGGAAAGTTCCTTCAATTGGTACGCCTTTCCATGACCTTGGGCCTGTCCAGCCTTTTGGGGTTCTTAAAACAATCATTGGCCACATTATTCTTTCTCCGGTTTTTTGATGCCTGGCTTTTTCCTGGATGGATCTGATGCGCCGATATGCCTCGTCGAGCGTACCCGCCATTTGCTGGTGCACAGCGCGCGGATCATCGCCTTCAACAAATAATACATCGTAGCCATACCCGTTAAATAGTTGGGTGAGTTGCACATCAGACATTCGCGCCAGCACCGTGGGACCGGATATTTTGTACCCGTTCATATGCAGGATGGGCAGCACCGCGCCGTCCCTTTCCGGATTCAAAAAGGCGATAGACTTCCAACTGCCTTCCAAGGGACAAGTTTCGGCCTCGCCGTCGCCAATTACGCAGGCAACCAGCAAATCAGGGTTATCAAAGGCGGCACCAAATGCATGAACCAGGGCATAACCCAATTCTCCCCCTTCGTGGATTGAGCCGGGCGTGTGGGCGCTTACATGGCTGGGAATACCGCCCGGCGTAGAAAACTGGCGGAATAGCCTGCGCATGCCTGCTTCGTCCTGCGACACCCGCGGGTAAACTTCTGAATAAGTTCCTTCAAGATAGGTGTGGGCAACAATAGCAGGAGCGCCATGCCCCGGGCCGCATACATATAAAATATCGGCACCCGTATTTTTGATCAGCCTGTTTAAGTGTACATAAGCCAGGTTAAGCCCCGGTGAAGTACCCCAGTGCCCAAGCAGGCGCGGCTTGATATGTTCAGGCCTTAGCGGTTCCTTTAATAAAGGATTTTCCTGTAAATAGATCTGCCCGGCAGCAAGATAATTAGCGGCCTGCCAGTATTTGTGAATCAGACTTAGTTCGATGTTATTCAAGGTGCTCATGTTGATTGATTTTGATGTTGTTTGTTTACAATTTGACAGGTATGTTTTGCAATCATTGTGGCTTCATCAGCCGGGACCACCAAAACCTTTACCCTATTGTGTTTTTTTGAAATAACCTGCCGGTTATCTTCATTATAACTGTTTTTAAGTTTTATCCCTGAAAACTCCAGGCCTTCACAAATTTTCTTTCTTATCAGCGGCGAATTTTCGCCAATGCCTCCGGTAAACACAAGCAGATCGAGACCGCCAAGGGCTGCCGTCATGCCACCTATAAATTTCTGTACATGGTAACAAAACATCGCAATTGCCAGCTGTGCTTCAGGACAATCCGGGGCCTTTTGGCTGAGTGTAACCATATCACCTGTTCCTGCAATTGCCTTTAAGCCTGATGAGCGGCTTAATATTTCGTCGAGCTGGGTAACGTTTAACTTATGCTGCCGTAACAGAAACAGGATTGCACCGGGATCAAGATCACCACAGCGTGTACTCATAATCAATCCTCCAATAGGGCTTATACCCATGGTGGTATCAATACAAACTCCATCTTTTACTGCTGCTATGCTGGCCCCGCTGCCCAGGTGGGCAATGATGATCTTTTTCTTTTTTAAACCGGTGTGTTTTGCTACAAGCCGTTCCACAATCGACTCATAGGAAAGCCCGTGAAAGCCATACCGCACCAGGCCGTTTTTTCTGTACTCCTCTGGCAGGGCATATGTACGGGCATAATCCGGCAAGTTACGATGGAAAAAGGTGTCAAAACACGCTACCTGGATGATACCCGGAAAAGCTTCGCCAAAGGTCTTGATCAGGTTGATCTCATCAGGCAGGTGATTAGGCGCCAGATAGATCAGTTTGTTAAGTTCCTCTAATAAGCCGGCGGTAATTAATTCCGGCTCTTTGTGGGCCGCCCCACCCTGCACTACCCTGTGGCCAATGGCTGTAACGGGATATTTTTGCCGGTTGTTCTGCAAAAAATCAATGATCTCCTTTTCTGCATTGGTTATTTTCAAGGATTTTACCGCATGGTTTATAATCACTTTACCTTTGTTATCCCTTACTGTGAAATGATGATCGCCCGGACGCAGCTCACAAACAACACCATAAATTTCAAGCTCAAGCGTAACAGCATCAAATAAGCTGAACTTCAGGCTGGATGACCCGCTATTGATTGTCAGAAGAAAAGTTCTTGTTTCTTTTTTCATTTCCGCGTTCAGTGCAGGTTTATAACTACATCGATTGGCGCTAAGGTACCTTGGTACCGCTGCCAAATAAATGACGGCTGTAATCATCTAAAGTGATATTTATCACCCTTTGGTTTTTTGAAAGTTAGTTTTGGAAAATGCATGTACCTGCGGAAAACCTATATTTAACAGCCAGAAAGCTATAAAGCCCTTTTTCTTTTTAAAAAATGATCAGGATCACTTTTTACCATGAAAAGTATTATGTTTTCTAACTGATTAAAATGCGGATATTTGTGACAGCGATCACTAAACCCGAAAAAAACAGGATATGGAAAATGCAGCCCTCTTAAAATCAATAATTGATAATGCTATTGATGGTATCATCACAATTGACGGAACGGGAATTGTAGAATCGATCAACCCTGCGGCCTGCAAGCTTTTTTTATACGGCCCTGAAGAAGTAATTGGCAAAAATGTTTCAACGTTGATGCCCGCTCCATACCGGGAACAACATGATGGATATATTGATCGCTATCAGCGAACACATGATCCGCATATTATTGGGATTGGCAGAGAGGTAACCGGCTTGCGGAAAGATGGCACAACTTTTCCTTTTCGGCTAGGCGTTAGTGAAGTCCCATATGCTAATCGGAAAGTATTCGCCGGTTTCATCCATGACCTTTCGCGGGAAAAGGAAGCCGAGGAACAGCTAAAAGAATACGCTGCTCATTTGGAGGAACTTGTAGAAAACCGTACGCATGCCTTAAAAGAATCTATCCTGGCATTACAGCAAGCTAAAGAAGAGGTTAGTTTTTCGCTGGAAAAAGAAAAAGAGCTGGGCCAGTTAAAGAGCCGTTTTGTTTCTATGGCCTCGCATGAATTCCGGACGCCACTAAGTGCCGTGCAGCTTTCTGCATCGCTAATTGAAAAATACGCACAACCTTATGATAATGAAAACATCAGGAAACATGTAGCCAAGATAAAGGGCGCAGTAGGTACCCTTACCAGCATACTTAACGATTTCCTTTCCCTGGAAAAACTTGAAGCAGGCAAGGTTGAAGTCTCCTGCACGCCGTTCGACCTGGTGAAGTTTTCTGAAGAAATAACCGAAGAACTGCAACTTTTGGCCAAACAAAACCAAAGTATCATTTACCAGCACACAGGTATAACCAGTATGGCGAACCTCGACCAAAACCTGGTAAGGCATTGCGTTATTAACCTTATTGGCAATGCAATTAAGTATTCGGGGGAAAACACGTTTATCGAGTTTAATACGGAGATAGGCCCGGGGCATTGCATAATAACAATAAAAGATAACGGCATAGGCATACCCGAGGCCGACCAGAAACATTTGTTCGAAGCATTCTTCAGGGCTCACAATACGGGCAATATACCCGGCACCGGCCTGGGGCTAAATATTGTGGCGCGTTATGCCGGCCTGATGAAGGGGCATATCGATTTTAAAAGCAATATCAACAAAGGAACCTTATTCACCATAACATTTCCAATATCATGAAAAAGAAAGTACTGATAATAGAGGATAATAATGACATCCGTGAAAATGTAGTAGAAATTCTTGAATTAGCCGATTATGAAGTCTATGAAGCGAAAAACGGCAAAACGGGTGTTGATTTAGCCGCTAATCATTTGCCTGATATTATTTTATGTGATATTATGATGCCCGAGTTAGATGGCTACGGCGTTTTATATATGTTGAACAAAAACCCGGAAACTGCCACTATTCCTTTTATCTTTCTGACAGCAAAAGCCGAAAGAGTTGATTTGCGCAAGGGCATGGAGATGGGTGCAGATGATTACCTGACAAAGCCCTTTGACGATATGGACCTTTTGAACGCCATTGAAACGCGCCTTAAAAAAAAGGAATTTCAAAAAAACTTTTATAGCAAATCATTAGACCGGCTAAATAAGTTAATTTCTAAAAATGAAGGCCTGAATGAGTTAAAAAAAATCATCGAGGAAAGAAAAAGCCGGCAAATAAAAAAGAACCAGATTATTTATTACGACGGCGACAAAGGCACAGGGCTTTACCTGGTAATCAGCGGAAAGATAAAAACCATACGATTAGCAGAGGATGGCAGGGAACTGATGACGGGAATTATCGGCAGTGAAGAATATTTAGGAGTAAATGCGTTACTCTCCAATGAACCATATACGGATACCGCCACTGCATTAGAAGACAGTGTTGTTTGCCTGATCCCAAAAGACCAGATAGAGCAACTGCTTAACCTTTATCCGGAAGTAGCCCGTGAGTTTATCAAATTGCTGGCCAATGATATTCGGGATAAAGAGGATCAGTTAATGCAATTGGCCTATCACTCAGTAAGAAAACGGATGGCTGAAGCTATGATTCGTTTACATCGACAGGAGAAAGATAGCGCTTCGGGGTTTAAAATTACCAGGGAAGACCTTGCTGCAATGGCCGGTATGGCTACTGAAACGGTAAGCCGTACCTTATCAGACTTTAAGGATGAAGGACTTATTGATAAGAAAGGCAGCTTGATAACAATACTGCAGCCAGAGAAGCTTGCCAAAATGAAAAACTGACCACTATCATTATTTCGGTTGATGTCGCTCATTCTGTGAGCATAATCCGCGCCTTAGCTTTGTTTAATTAAATAACAGCGAATGAAAGCGGTAGCGTATAGTATCAAGCCCTTTGAAAAAGAATATCTGGCGAGGGCCAACCGGAAAAAGCATGACATTACCCTGATTTCGAACCCACTGGGTCCGGATACCGTAGTTTATGCCCAGGGCAAGGATGCCGTGATGGTTTTTACCAGTGATGATGTTTCTGCTACAGTAATAAAACAGCTGGCAGATTTGGGGATTAAATTTATAGTGACACGTTCTGCAGGAACGGACCACATTGATAAAACCGCAGCTGCTGCATTCGGGATAAAAATTGCCAATATACCATCCTACTCGCCCCAGGCTATTGCTGAGCATGGCGTTGGGATGGCATTTGCATTAAACCGGCAGTTAATTAAAGCCGACAATAACAGCCATAAATTCGATTTCAAGAATGATGACCTTGTAGGGTTCAATTTTTCAGGAAAAACGGTAGGTGTAATTGGCCTGGGCAATACCGGGCAAGCAGTAGCCGCCATTTATCATGGGCTTAACTGCCGTGTTATTGGTTATGACCCCGATTTTCCCCGGCACCAGCGCAACGTTAAATCAGTATCGCTTGAACAATTGCTTCAAACGTCAGACATTATCTCCCTGCACATTCCGCTTACGCCTGCAACATACCATTTTATCAATAGCGAAAAGTTGAATCAAATGAAGGATGGCGTGATGCTTATCAATACATCACGGGGGAAATTGATAGATACTGCCGATGTACTGGCAGCCCTCGAAACAAAAAAAGTGGGCTACCTCGGCCTTGACGTATATGAATTTGAAAAGGGCTTGTTTTTTGAAGATCATCAACATGACCCGGTAAAAGATACCCTGCTGACTAAACTAATGGCAAATCCCAATGTATTGATCACTCCGCACCAGGCCTACCTTACTGCCGAAGCCCTGCAGGAAATAGCAGACCAAACTATTAAAAACCTTGATCTTTGGCAAGCCGGAAAGTGTGTGGGTAAAGCTTGTGCCTGTTCAAAAAACTGCAAAGAGATTTCCGAACCCCTAAATGGCACCCATCACTGATTTATGGAAAATTTGCATAAAACCCTTACCAGCAAATATAATGTTGCCGTGCCGCGCTATACCAGTTATCCCACTATGCCGTATTGGGATACTGCTGCATTTGATGCCAGTTCATGGGAAAAAACTGTAAAAATTTCCTTTGATGAAAGCAACCTGGAATCCGGCATCAGTTTGTACATTCATCTCCCTTTCTGTGAAAGTTTATGTACCTATTGCGGCTGCAATACCCGGATAACCAAAAATCACAAAGTTGAAGAACCTTATATCGCAGCGGTGTTAAAAGAATGGGAATTGTACCGTAAAGTGTTCCAGGGCGTACCTGTAATCCGGGAGATACATTTAGGAGGTGGCACCCCGACATTTTTCAGTGCGAACAATCTGCATAAATTGATAAACGGTTTGCTAGATGGTGTTCATATCCACAAACAGGCCGAATTCAGCTTCGAGGCACATCCGGCGAATACGACCGTTGACCACCTGCAGCTTTTATTTGACCTGGGTTTCAGGAGATTGAGCCTGGGAATCCAGGATTTTGATCCAAAAGTTCAATTTATCATCAACCGCTGGCAAACTTTTGAACAGGTGCTTGCCGTTACACTGCAGGCACGCCGGATTGGTTATACGTCTGTAAACTACGACCTCATCTATGGTCTTCCGCTTCAAAACCTGGAGGGACTGATCAATACGATGAATATTGTTAGCAGTTTGAAACCCGACAGGATTGCCTTTTATAGCTATGCACACGTTCCCTGGCTTAAACCGGGCCAGCGTAAATTTACTGAAAAAGACCTTCCCGACCCTGAGGCAAAGGCAAAGCTACAGGCAATAGGCAGAAGCATGCTGCTTAACTTTGGCTATGAAGAAATAGGAATGGACCACTTCGCATTACCCGGCGACGAGTTGCTCGAAGCGAAGGAACAAGGCCGCCTTCACCGTAACTTTATGGGTTATACCAGCCAACATACACAATTACTCATAGGCCTCGGAGTTTCGTCCATAAGCGATTCGTGGTACGGGTTCGCGCAAAATGTAAAAGTTGTTGAGGAGTATCTCGCACGTATAAATAATAATGAGCTACCTATTTTTAAGGGGCATATACTGACACATGATGACCTGATAATCCGCAGGCATATTTTGAATATTATGTGTAACGGCCACACCTCCTGGAAGCATCAAATTGATGATTGTGACGCATTACTTACTGGTATAAAACGTTTAAAACCACTTGCTGATGACGGACTGATTGAGCTTAATGCACATAACTTAAAAGTAACAGAAACAGGCAAACTTTATTTGCGGAATATCTGCATGGCGCTTGATGAAAGGCTCTGGGCCGATAAACCAACAAGTCAATTATTTAGTATGGCCATTTGAAAAGTGACTGATATTGTTTTTTGGAGCGTTGCCGTGTCTATTTTGATACTATTAAACATAGAACCAATTCAATCCTTTTAGTATTGACTATTATCTTTTTTATTTTGCTTATTGTCAGATAATATCCAGGCAGCTTTGGCCGATCAAATCTGAAGCATTTTGTGAGGCAATACTTTTTAAAAGCGCTATAAAGGTTAGAGAACCATTCAGGCTCTCTACCAGTTGAAGGTGCTCCCCACCGGCCGCTATAAATTCATCACGATATTCCGATGCGATTTCATGTATGGTCTCCAGGCAGTCCGAAACAAAAGCAGGGCAAATTACCAGCAGTCGTTTTTTGCCGAATGCGGCCAACTTCCTAATGGTTGATGATGTATAGGGCTTAACCCACTCCTGTTTACCCAATCGCGACTGAAAGCAAACGGTATAATCCCTAATGCTGATATTAATTTCGTTTGCTATAAGCCGTGCTGTTTCATGGCACTGGGCAGCGTAACAGTTTTTATTTTGTGCGGTTATTTGTTTACAACAATTTACCTGTTGAAGGCATTTACTACCCGCGGCATCACACGCCCTTAACTGCCGCTCCGGCAAACCATGAAAACTAAACAGCACATGATCAAACGAATTTACGCCATATTTAGCGGCATTTAACGCAAAGGCTTCCACAAATAAAGGATGATTATAAAAAGCTCCGCTTATTGAAACAGTCGGGATAAAATGCCACCGGCTTATAACCCGCATAACCTCGGCAATTACCGAACCGGTTGTGGCCGATGCATACTGCGGAAAAAGAGGAACCACCTGGATGCTATCTGCGCCGGCAGCTTTAAGTTTATTTAGCGCAAGTTCAATAGATGGGTATTGATATCGCATACCTAACTCTATTATATAATCTTCGCCCATTTCCAGCTTCAGCAACTGCTGCTGCAAATTGCTGTAATGTAACAACGGTGAACCGGTTTGGGCATCCCATATTTGGCGGTATAATCGTGCTGATGCCGGCCCCCGAAAGGGCACGATAATACCCCACACCAGCAAAAAACGAAAAAAAGGGTGAATGTCAATCACCCTTTCGTCCATTAAAAATTCACCCAGGAATTTCCTCACATCGCGCACACGCGGGCTGTTTGGGGTACCTAAATTTACCAGTAAGACGCCTTTTCGCATAAATAATATTAAAATCAGGGTTTGGCAATTTCAAGCACTATGCGTCCATCTATCAAGCCTTTCTTCATATTATCGAATACGGTATTAATGTCTTCGAGCTTAGCGGCGTGTACGGTAGCTTTTACCTTGCCTTCCACAGCAAAAGCTATGGCTTCCTGCATATCTTTGCGTGTACCAACAATTGAACCTCTTACGGTATAGCGGTTTAACACGGTATCAAATATTGACAAGTCAAAACTTCCTTTAGGCAATCCATTTAATGCGATGGTGCCTTTACGGCGCAATGCGGAGATTCCCTGTTTAAATGCAATGGGAGAAACCGCAGTAACTAATACCCCATGCATGCCGCCGGTTTCTTTTTGAAGAAAGGCTCCGGGATCTTCATTTGCAGCGTTAACCACAAGGTCGGCACCAAGGCTTTTGGCCAATTTAAGTTTATCATCGGCTATGTCAATTGCTGCAACGTGCATGCCCATCGCTTTTGCATATTGTATTGCCAAATGGCCCAAACCACCCGCACCGGATATGGCCACCCATTCGCCGGGTTTCACTTCAGTTTCTTTCAGCCCTTTGTAAACGGTTACACCTGCACAAATTATTGGCGCCATTTCGGTAAAATTAATCCCTTTGGGAAAATGCGCCACGTATCTTGGATCGGCCAAAACATATTCTGCGAAACCGCCATCAACGCTGTAGCCACCGTTCTGCTGGGTACCGCAAAGCGTTTCCCAGCCGGTGATACAAAACTCGCAGCAACCACAGGCGCTATATAACCAAGGCACACCAACAATATCACCTTCCTTCAAATCTTTTACATCAGAGCCTAAAGCAACAACATATCCGAGGGCTTCATGGCCGGGTATTAGGGGCAATTTGGGCTTTACCGGCCAATCGCCATTGCAGGCATGCAGGTCGGTATGGCAAACGCCGCAGGCAATTACTTTAACCAATATTTGGTTGGCATGAGGCGCTTTTACAGGTACTTCTTCTATTTGCAACGGCGCACCAAATTGGCGAATCACCGCTGCTTTCATTTTTTGTGGGATCATTTTGTGGGGCTGAAATTAATGTGTTCAATTTTTTAAACGATAAAAACAAGTATCATTACCAGGTGGATGAGGATACTCACGGCAAAAAGCCGAAACATGGTTTTAATCCCGGCACCACCCATTCCGGCAATAATATTGGCAAAGAAGAGTGCAAGGGTAATTACTACTATCAGCACAGGCGCGCTGAAGTAATAAATAAGCATCGCTGGTACCGGGAGAAAGAATACGCCCTGTACAACAAGCGACACCAGGAACCAAAGTGTTTTACTTTCAGACTGGCTTTCCATGAAAGCAGTCCACTTATTGATCAGGCTGTTTGAATTTGATTTTGCTGCCGCTTTGGCGTTCCATTGGGCAGATGTTGTTATTGTTGCCATAATTGAATTTTTTATAAAACAAATATCCGCCCGCGCAGCCAGCTGTACCATGATCCATATCCCGATTTTAGATGACTTTTATCACATTCTCTGGATTAGCCCTAAATTTGGATGTCATATAATTATTATAAATACTGAGAAGATCTTTGAAAGTAATTAATGGCAAATAGCCACGCCATTGTTTTGTTTCGCCGGACTTAGATAGGGAATATCCAGGCTCATTCCCCGAAGCATAAACCAAAAACCCAGGCACACCATTAAGTAGGGCATCCCTTTATTGATCTTTCGGCGAAAAACCGGCCCGATATACCCAGACCCAACCGTCGCGATCAGCATTAAGGGAAAAGTGCCCAGCCCAAACCAAAGCATGTATTGGGCAGAAGCAGATGGCGAAGACGTGTTAACAGCGCCGATAAGCGCAAGGTAAACAAAGCCGCAGGGTAGAAATCCATTCAACAAGCCAACGGCAAGGTGGCCCGCCTGGTGATTCAAGGCATAGCGGATCATTTTCTGAATAGGGGCCAGCAATACCGGCATTAACCGGCTTTGGCTGAATTTTATTTTAAACATCCTTGAAAAGCCCGCCACAACGATCAGAACCCCGCTAATGATGCTGACACTTTGCTGCAGCCCCGCCAGCCAAAGCTGTTTTCCCAGCAAGCCGATCAGAAAGCCAAGGAATGTATAGGTTAATACCCTGCCGGTATTGTAAATAAGTTTGTCGGCAATAACCATCCACCACCGGGAGTGGAAAGACGGAATAGCAAACGCCAGCGGGCCACACATTCCAATGCAATGGACACTGCCAAATAACCCGATATAAAAAGCAATCTGGTTGGCGTTCATTGAAGATCTACCTCCTTTTCGTATAAATAATTTTTATAGTCGCTTTTCCACTCCAATACAATATGCCAGCGACCTTTTGCCAGGGAACTAACAGACATTGCCGTGGTTTTCCCCGCATCTGTGCTGATATTAAAGGTTTTATCCAGCGCTTCACTTGAAGGCCTTACAAACCGGGCTGTCCCTACTGCCTGGTCTGCGAACGTAATATTTACTTCCCGGCCCGAAATTCGGATCATTGGTTGTGCCTTGTCAGTAACCACCTGTCGTTCTTTCGCGTAGTCCTTGTCGAAATTCAACCCCCTTTCGTAGTAGTGGTGATCATATTCATCTGCCGGCAGGCTAAACATTTTTACGCACATTAAAATGATAAATAGCATAAACAGGCCCATTCCAATAATTATTCCTTTTCCCCAATTCATAAGTTTAATCGTTAGCCGGCCCCACAAACGTGGTGCTGACGGTTTGAATTATTTTATTGTTCAATAACAAGCTGATCTTAAGATCGGTCTTCGGCGTATGGACCTGCGAAGCAGGTACCATCAGGAAGAAAACTGTTTTGACTGATCCCCCGGCCGAAATCCTGCCGGGCTGCTGAATGTATTTTACTTTTACAGACGGGTCATCAGGCCTGATCACGATGTCGCGGCTGGTGTTCGATTTATTAATGATCTCTGCGTTATAAATATTACTTATTAAACCGCCCTTTTGTTCCTGGTAAAGCATTCCGGCACTCCGCATAACGGTGATGTCCATATCCGCCCGGCTGAAAATAAAATAACAAAGCACCGACATTAATACAATAATGATTCCGCTATAACCCATCATTCTCCCCGTGAAAGACGGTTTTTGCTGCTTATGGATCATGTTTTCGGAATAAAATCCGATCAGGTTTAAAGGTTTATGAATTTTGTCCATCACCTCGTTACATACGTCTATACAGGCCGTACAATTAACACATTCCATTTGCGTTCCCTGCCTGATGTCTATCCCTGTAGGGCAAACACTCACGCACAGGCCGCAGTCCACGCAGTCGCCTTTCAGATTGAAGGGATCGATAGTTTTAGAAAGTTTTCCGCGGGGTTCGCCACGCACTTCATCATAGGCCACAACCAGGGTATCCTGGTCTAAAAGAACTCCCTGCAGTCGGCCATATGGGCAGATTACCGTACATACCAGTTCACGAACCTGGCTGTAAATCAGGTAGAATATGATGGTGAACAACCAAATGCTTAAAAACCCCGACCAGTGTAACTGTACCGGTTCCAGGATAATTTTAAACAGGGTCGGGCTTCCCACAATATAGGCCAGGAAAGTATTGGCGATCAAAAAGGAGAAAAGCAGGAAGAGGAAATGCTTTCCGCCTTTCCTGAGCATCTTTTCATTCGTCCATGGCCCGGCATCTAATTTTTTCTGTTTATTGGCATCTCCTTCAATCCAGTTTTCGATTTTACGGAAAAACATCTCCATAAAAATGGTTTGCGGACAGATCCATCCGCAAAAAACCCTCCCAAAAGCAATGGTGAATAGCACGACGCAAACCACAAAAACAAGCGTAGCTAAAACAAAAAGGAATATATCCTGCGGCCAGAAAACCTGCCCGAGGATCACGAACTGGCGGTCAATGAAATTGAGCAGCAAGAGCGGTTGCCCACCAATGCGAATCAATGGCCCCGCAAAAAACAACAACAGGTAAGCGTAACTAATCCAGGAACGCCATTTATATAACTTTCCCTTGCGTATCAGCGGGTATATCCATCTGCGCTTTTCCGTTTCCTTTGCTATCAGCAGTCCGTTCATGGTTATTTATTTGCTGCCAGTTTGTTATCCATTTCAACTTCTTTGGTACCCTGAGGCTCCTTGGCGCCGGCAGGGTTGCTGCCATGTAATGACTCTATATAATTGGCCACATCAGAAATTTGCTTAGGGGTAAGTTGTTTCTCCCAGGTAGGCATCCCTTTAGCCAATACACCGTACTTGATGGTTTTGAAAAGGTCGCTAATCTTGCCGCCATGCAGCCAGTAGTCGTCGGTCAGGTTAGGACCAACGTTGCCCTGGGCATGTTCGCCGTGGCAAGGTGCGCAGGTTGTTTTAAAAATAGCCTGTCCCGATGCAATTATTGCAGGATCGTGGGCGAGTTTCACCGTGTTTTCATCAACGCGGTTGGCAGCCTTACTTAAAAATGCTTTTTTTGCGATATCGGCCTGGGCCATTTCCGTCCTGTATTCGGCATATTGAAGCTGCCCGGTTTTAAAAACGTGATAATTAAGCAGGTAACCTACCCCAAAAATGATGGACCCATAAAAAAGGTACATAAACCAGGCTGGAATAGGGTTATCCAATTCCTGGATCCCGTCGTAATCATGGGCTATCAGGAGTTCCTTTTCTTCGGCCATTGGTTTGAGCGACAGCAGTTTTTGCCATACTTCTGCCTTTGGTTTCTTTGCCTTTTCTGGTTTTACAGGGTTCATTGCCTCCTCTATTTCAGCGGGGCTTAAACCTTGTTGTTTGAGCACTATGCGGGTAAGCACTTTAAACGCTTTTAAAACAACCAGCAATGCCACCACAACTAATAAAAGCATAGAAAAAATAGCGCCAACCCCAATATAGTCCATCACATCGCCCGGGATCAGGCTGTCATCTTTAGCCATAGCAGGCTGCATAGCCAATAACAAAAAGGCAGAGATTATTAAAGTCCGGTAATTTTTCATGATCGTATTGGTTGGTGTGTATCGGTTAAACTATCCTGTAAAGGCAGATGGCTCATGTGATCTACATGCTGTTTCCGGATGCGGATCAGCATTACCGTCACCACAATAAAGAATACGAAGAATATGCCCAGCGAAAAAAGCAGGTAAGCCTGGTTTGCGTTGATGTTTTCGGTGAATTGTTTAAACATGGTCTTATTAATTATTTGCTGTTTTATTTGCTTTAATATCTGTACCTAACCTCTGGAGGTAGGCAATAATGGCGATGATCTCTTTGTTGCTTTTAACTTTTATGTGGTCGTTGCTAAGATTGGCCGCGATTGCTTTTGCCTGTTTATCCAAATCTGCGTTTGCTATATTTTCATAACCCGGCGCATAAGGTACGCCCAGTGTACGCATTGCATTGATCTTACCCCTGGTTAGGGATGTATCCAGCGTTTGGCTGATCAGCCAGCTATATTCAGGCATGATACTACCGGGCGACATCAGGCGCGGATCCATCAGGTGATTGTAATGCCATGCATTTCCGTATTTCTGTCCTTCCCTCGCCAGGTCAGGACCTGTCCGCTTTGAGCCCCATAAAAACGGGTGGTCATAAACAAACTCACCAGCCTTGCTATACTCGCCGTAACGCTCGGTTTCGGAGCGGAAAGGCCGTACGGTTTGAGAGTGACAGTTAGAACAGCCCTCCCTGATATAAAGATCCCTGCCTTGTAGCTCAAGCGGTGTATATGGTTTAACCGCAGCAATGGTTGGGATATTGGAAGAGACGGTTAAAGTAGGCATCAGCTCGATAAAGGTGCCTACCAGTATAACCAGCAATGCAGCAATCAGCATCTGGATGGGTTTGCGTTCAAGCCTGCGGTGCCAGCTTTTTTCCCTGGCTATAGTATGCGCCGGTTCCAACGGCATAGCCTGTGCAGCCTCATTGGCAACCAGCTTACCCTGCAATGCTGTACGGGTAAGGTTATAAGCCATTACGATTACGCCCAACAGGTACATAGCGCCACCTGCAGACCGCATCATATGCATCGGTAATATTTGCAGGGTGGTTTCTAAAAAGTTGGGGTATTTCAACATCCCTTCGGGTGTAAATTCCTTAAGCATCAGGCTTTGGGTAAAACCGGCCCAATACATCGGGATGGCATAGAACAGGATGCCCAACGTTCCGATCCAGAAGTGGAAAGAAGCCATTTTTTTGGAAAATAGTTCGGTTTTATAAATGCGTGGAATTAACCAGTATAATATGGCAAAAGTTAAGAAGCCGTTCCAGCCCAGTGCGCCAACATGAACGTGGGCGATGATCCAGTCGCTGAAATGGGCGATGCCATTCACTTGTTTCAATGACAGCATTGGCCCTTCAAAAGTCGCCATACCGTAAGCAGTAAGGCCTACCACCATAAATTTTAAAATAACATCATCCCTAACCTTATCCCATGAACCGCGCAATGTTAGTAGCCCATTGATCATGCCGCCCCAGCTTGGAGCAATCAGCATAATGGAAAACGCCACCCCCAATGATTGAGCCCAGCCTGGAAGTGTAGTATATAATAAGTGGTGTGGCCCGGCCCAGATATAGATAAATATCAGCGCCCAGAAATGCAGTATGCTTAATTTATAAGAGTATATAGGCCGGTTAGCCATTTTCGGCAGGAAATAGTACATCATACCCAGGTATGGCGTGGTTAGGAAAAACGCCACGGCGTTGTGACCATACCACCATTGTACCAGCGCGTCCTGTACCCCCGCATAAACCATGTAGCTTTTAAAGGGTGAAACAGGCAGTTCGAACGAATTAACAATATGGAGCACCGCAATAGTAACAAACGTAGCTATGTAAAACCAGATGGCCACATAAAGATGACGCTCCCTGCGTTTAAATATCGTTCCGAACATGTTCCAACCGAACACCACCCAAATGATGGTGATGGCGATATCTATCGGCCATTCCAGTTCGGCATATTCATGGGATGTGGTAAAACCAAGCGGCAGGGTAATTACTGCGGATAGTATGATCAGCTGCCAGCCCCAGAAATGGATCTGGCTTAGCACATCGCTAAACATCCGCGCCTTAAGCAAACGCTGCAGTGAATAATATACGCCCATAAAGATAGCGTTACCCACAAAGGCGAAGATCACGGCGTTTGTATGCAGTGGACGAATCCGCCCATAGGTTGTGTATTGGTTTCCCATGTTTGCGGCGGGGTGATAAAGCTGTATGGCTATTATTAAGCCGACAGTCATGCCGATAATCCCCCAGATGACGGTAGCTATACCGAAGTTCCGGACGATTTTGTTGTCATAATAAAATTTTTCGGGCTGCATAAATTGTTTTCTTTTATGGTTGTAAAATTATTGAGGACACATGGATGACAGAATGATGACAGTGGGCTTAAAAAATGATTGCGCTCACTTTTTGTCGTTCTTCTGTTCCTCATCATCTAATAGTATGCGCATAGCGGGTGTGTAAAGGTCATCATTCTGGCCGGTGCGCTGGGCCCAGAAAAATGCTCCGAGGAAGATGAGCGCCATCAATACACTGCACCCAATGAGGAAGTAAATGATGTTCATATTAGTTTTCTCCTTTTTGCGGCAAAACGTGTAGCCAGTGTGGTAAATGAAATAATAGTAATGGTGCTTAAAGGCATCAGCACAGCCGCCACCAATGGCGACAGGCGGCCAGTTACAGCATAGCTCAGCCCGATAAAATTATAGGTGAGCGATATCAGGAACGAGGCATGGATGACATTAACAGCATCTTTTGAAAAACGAAGAAATAGTGGTAGTTTATTAAAAGACTGCCCGTCAAGAATAGCGTCACAGCCGGGCGAAAAGTTATTTACATTGTCAGTAACCGCAATACCCAGGTCGCTTTGCTTCAGCGCGCCTGAATCATTTAGCCCATCGCCAAGCATAATTACCTTTTTGCCCTCGCTTTGCAGTTCTTCAATACGGTCTAACTTTTGCTGCGGCGATTGATTAAAATACATTTGCTTTTCGTCAGGAAAAAAAGGAAGCAGGTTATTGCGTTCATGGTCATGGTCTCCTGATAAGAGGTATAGCGAATATGCAGGATCCAACTTGCTGATCCGTTCCATGCCATTACGATATTCCTGCAAAAAACCAAAACTCCCCAGATAACTACCGTCAATCATTAAATGAACGCGGGTCATCAGCTTTGCTTCCATAAAATAGCCAAATATCAGGCTGCCACTGCCAATCCTCAAGTGGCGCCCGTTAATGGTGGCAACTATTCCTTGTCCCGGCACCTCCCGGTAATTCAAAACCGGCAGCTTTTCAATATCTCCAAGGTACTGGCAAATCATACGGCTTAACGGGTGGCTGGAGTTGACACACGCGCTGTATATAAGCTGCTGCTGCTCAGTTGTTAATACGCCGGAAAGCTCAACGCGCTTGCTTTCGCTGGTAGTGATAGTGCCGGTCTTATCCATTACGATAGTATCAATTTTAGCCAACTGCTCTACAACGGCAGTGTTTTTAAGATAAAACAGATTCTTATCAAATATGCTGAGCGCAGCCGACATTGTAAAAGGCGTACTTAGCGCCAGCGCACAGGGACAAGCCACAATGAGTACCGCGGTAAATGCGTCTATCCCTATTTTTAGGTTGAATGGCAGCCAGGCCAGCAGCGAACCTGCAGCGATAAGAATAAGTACGATAGTGAAATATTTACTCACGCGCTCGTTAAACGTTTGCATCCGGTTGTGCTGGTTGCGTGTAAAGGCTTCATTGTTCCAAAGTTGTGTCAGGTAGCTTTGTGATACAGCTTTTACAACTTCCAATTCAATTGCTTCGCCGGTTTGCCTCCCGCCCGCATAAACAATTTCGCCAAGCGTCTTTCTTACCGGAACCGATTCACCGGTCACAAAGCTAAAATCTATCAATGCCGCACCTTTTAACAGGATGGCATCCGCCGGGATAATTTCGTTATGCCGGATCAATATCCGTTGCCCGGTAATAAGCTGCGAAAGTGGAACAGGTATTTCTTTTTCGTTCTGGATAACCTGAACAGCAACGGGAAAAAAAGACCGGTAATCTCTTTCAAAAGAAATATGGTGATAGGTTTTCTGCTGCACCAACTTGCCCACCAGCAGGAAGAATACCAACCCACAAAGCGTGTCAGCAAAGCCCGCACCGGTATGTGTCAGAACTTCTGCAACAGTCCGTATAAAAAGCACCGCAATACCCAACGCCAGCGGAAAGTCGATGTTAAGCACTTTGTTTTTAAGATTAGTCCAGGCCGAAACAAAATACCCGCTGCCGCTATAAAACACAACCGGGAGGCCAAATAAAATATTCAGGTAACCAAAAAAATGTTTAAATGTCGCCTCATAATCCGATAGCCCGAAATACTCGGGGAAGCTAAGCAGCATAACGTTGCCGAAACAGAACCCGGCTACAGCAATTTTTTGAACCAGGTTACCCTTCTCAGCCTTATTTTGCTTTTTGATAACATCCTGCAGGCTAATCAGGGGTTCATAACCTATGTCGTACAGTAGCTCCACTAGCTTCCTGAGCGTAAGTTGACGGTTATCAAACCGCACCACCAATTGCTTTTTGAGAAAATCAACCCGCGAATAATGAATAGCCGGACTGAAACGGTTTAACTGCTCAAGAAGCCAAAGGCATGAACTGCAATGGATATGGGGGATATAGAACGTAACGAGCGAGATCCGGTCATCGGTAAAGTCTAACAGTTCATTTAGTACCGTGGGCTCATCTAAATAATCAAATCGCTTGTCGCTCCTGGCACGGGTAGCACCCGGGTGTTCGTTATAATTATAATAGCTGCACATGCCCGAACCGGCTAAAATGTTGTACACGCTTTGGCAGCCATGGCAACAAAATTGTTTATCATCACTTATAAATTCTGTGGTCAGGCAGTCATCCCCGCAATGGTGGCAGGTGGCTTTTACAAGTGTTGTACTTTCCCTCATCGTATCAATTTTAATTTTATCAAAACTGCGTAGTTGGGCGTTAGCAACACATGATTTTTGACTGGTAAAAATATGACGTACATCACATTTTAAAATCAGCAGCAATAGGAGTATTTTAACTCAACACTTTCATTTTCAGGTGAAAATCAACACTAAGCTTGTCCTTTGTTTGTATTATACCCCCCAGTTTTCGGGGCGGGATCAGGTTAAATTCAGTAAAGTTTATATCGCGCGAACCCAATAAATGAACAACCTTTTGCGCATCCACGTAAATTTGGTATTTTACTTCGAACCGTTTGCGGGTTCCTGCAATTTCAATGTCAACCATGCCTGTAATTGCGTCGGGTTCTGCTGTAAGCTCCGGGACTCTACTTAACGACAAAAAGCTGATATGCAGGAGCGGAAATTGTTTTTCTTTCAGTGTTTTTCTTAAATCGTGCGTCATTATCGAGTTGTGGCAATCAAAGCTTTCTATGTGCAGGGCAATGCTCCCTGTTAAAATAACATCCTTATCGTTTTTGCCTTTAGTAATGATAAGCGTATCTGTTTGGCCGTAGGCTAAAATCACACACGCAAACTTATTTACATTTGTAGTTCCGTTAACGCAAAGCGTGCTATTTTCGCTAACTATCCATTTTTTTGTTTCTGCAGGCCTGTGCCAGTGCCCTGGCAAAAAAATACCCGCCGGCGAAAAGATCAAAAAATTTATCCAAAAAATAGTTTTATAAAGCATCTGCGTAAATTTTCTTTAGGCTTTAATTGTTGGTTTTTAAATCTATCAGGGGTTAACTTTAGCAAATACAATCCCGGCGATGATTGCCTGTACCAGCCCATATGCAAACCAGCTAACTACCATAGCCACCGTGATGTCAAGGGCGCTAAAGGAGATCCACATTACGGGTAGTAAAGCAATAATTGAGTACACCAGGCCAAATTCCAGCCCGCGTAAAATAAATACGCCTTTAAACAGTTTTTTAAAGCGATCCCAAAACCACGACAGGGCAAAGCTGATAATGAAGGGGTGCAGGTAAAACAAAACATCCCTGCTGCCTTCGGAGTTAAACAGTGGGCTATTATATTCAACAAAAAGCGAGGGGAAGAACCTGACGGCCAGGAACAAGCCTCCGTAACTGAATACAAATAATATACAGCCGGTTATCAGCCCTGAAATAAGGATTTTTTTCATTTTTAAATTGCTTTAATACAATATCATAAAGGTCAGCCTTAGCGGGCGGCGGGCACATGATAGCTATCATTAGGGAATATGATACTGGTCATAAAAAGGCTTAGCCGCCAACGGCCCTAATGGTTATTTATTTGCCGTATAAAAACAAAGCGCCTCCGGATTTGCCGGAAGCGCTTTGTTAATTTATTGGCTTAATAATTAGTTTTTCCCATTAAAACCCGATTGAAGCTTCAAGCATTACGCCATGAAATTTTGCACCGTTAAGAATATTTGTATCAGGGTAACCTTTGTATTTCTGAGTAACATACTCGGCTTTCATCATTAAATGTTTGGTTAAAAACCATCCGAATGATCCTGCTTCACGGTCAACGGTTACGTCGGTGGTGAGGCCTGCAAGCGCAGCAGTTACGGTATTGTAACGGAACCCAACCCAAAAGTTTTGTTTATCCTGTGGGAACCTGTACACTACGTCGCCGGCAAATTGGTTGGCTGTACGCAGTGTTGTTTCTGAAATAGTACGTCCTTTAGCTTTTTCCAGTGTCCCAAAAAACTCCAGGCCCTGGTATTTCAAAAACACGTTGCCCATATAGGTATGAATCTCCTGGCTAAAGCCGGGGTTTAACCTGCCGTTGAATGGGCTGTAATCAACTGCGTTGCTTAGTGTTGTACCGCTGGCAATGGCCTGGTTTTCAAATATGTTATAATAGCGAGAGCCTGTTCTGTCGCCCCCCATCAGGGTATTGCTGTAATCGCTGTTAACACTGTAGAATGACCCGGTCACCCTGAATCTGAAATCTTTATTAATTTGCTTGTCGAAACCTATTTTTCCTAAAATGGCAGGGTCATATTTATTTAGTTTCCCTGTTTTGGCATCGATTTTTGTTGAAGCAACCACCGTTTCGTTAAGCACGCCATCGGTAATCCCTCCCATAAGGAACAGTCCGCATTTGTGGAAGTAGTAAAACTGTGCTCCTAATTCGGTTGAAAATTCGTCCATTATGTTATTCTCAATAAAAGGATTGTATATGGTATTTCCGCCATCGCTCCTGCGGTAATGGGCATCGCCGTAATCAACATCGTTTTGCCCGATGCGGATGGTAACACTTTTCATGATATTGTCAATCAAATCGCTGTGAAGAAAAGGTAATTTGTCAAACTGAATGTAGCCACCTTTAACCCAGGTATCTTCGTGGTGCCTTGAAGCCAGGTATTGGGTAAGATTCATGCGTACACCGTCGGCCAGCTGAACATCGAGATTAAGGTTGGCTGAAGGCAGCTGAAACGCGTGTATAATAGGCATAAGGCTATTTACATTGCCGGTAAACCCGGTTTTTGTTGCAAATGCAGCCGTGTTTGACTGGTTTAAAGCCTGGAAGGTTAGCTCGAAATTGCCACCTACCTTTACTTTTAAGCCGGTAAACTTAACAGTATCGGCTTTGCTTGTTTCAAATACATTGATTCCCTGCTGACCATTGGAACGATAAAATTGCATGCCGTCCTGGGCTTTTGCACCGGTTGGTATAAGGCTTATAATTGCTATTGCAAGGGGGGCGAGTATTGTAAAAAATTGGGGCTTCATATTATTTAAATTAATTTTTTGTTAAAAGTTGTGCGTTTTTATATTGTAGGGTGAATTGTATTGTAAGGTCATTTTTTACTTTCATGGCGCCCAGCATAAAACTTGGCGGTTGAATGTTGTAATCGGTTAATTTCAGCTTTTCAGATCCGATGCAAATAATGGTTTTATCCTGCGCCACGGTGGCTGTTATATCCATGGCTATAGTTTGCGTTGTGCCGGCAATTGTTAGTTCGCCGGTTGCTTTAACCAGGTATTTGTTTTTTTGAACCGGTGTAATAGTTGCTGAAGTAAGTTTATAAGTAACTTTAGGGAATTTGTCGGCCTTCATACATTTATAGGTCCGGTTATCCATTGATTCGTGCTCACTTTTTAAACTCTTTGCATCTACCGAGAAGCTGAAGGCAGTGAGGGAGTGCAGCTGGTTATCGGCGTCGAACTTGAAGTCGCCCTGGCTTTCCATAACTAATGATTCCATAGTCCAATCGTGGACATTAGATGACCCTAATACTTTAATATTGGCATCTTTACCCGGAAAAAACTTGAAAGTTGTTTGCGCCTTTAATAACTGCGGTATCCCAAGTAATACAACCGCAACCAGCGCGATGAAAGCGGTTGAAACTTGTTTGTTAATTTTTTTCATGATCGTTGTTTTTTATTTATGACCAAATGTAGATGCCAACTCAGCTCGGAAAAATGATAGCCACGCAGCTATTAAATGATTGAAAAACGGCATTTGCATGACGAGAGTCATTTAATAAACCAGCCGGTTAGTGCAGCTTTATACTTTAATTTTTATTTGTATGAAAACCTCACTGATAATACCCTGCGTTGAAAATGAGCATGCAGACATAATGGTATCCCTGTCGCCCGCAACTGTAGAAAAGACTAAAAATTTTGAGCCTTGCGCCATTAGCACTTTACCCAAATGCCGCCGGAAGCCCTATTTTAAATTTTATAAAGTAGATAATAATGACACAGCGGTAACTGAAGTTTTTGTCAACGATTTTAAAGTGTTTGGGCCTGATTATTTAAAAATAAAAGCTGCATGCGGTTTACATTCGCTGGCATGCCCCGCATTCTTTTTACCGGATAGCGGACAAATGTTTTATGGAGCCTTGTCCCGCATAAAGGCCATGGAGTATGCAAAGGCAGGCGCCTTAAAGTACATTGCCAAACTTATTGAAGGCGGCGAATTAAGCTACGGCCTTTTATTAAAATACAGAGAAGACCATTATGATGACCTGAATATTAATTTAACCGAAACGAACATCCGGAAGCTTGAAATGGCAGCAGGCATTTATTCTAATTAGAAAATTATAGTTAGATATACCAGGTAAAACTCTCCACCTGGCGCCAGGTTATATAATACAAAAGGGCCATCTTCAAAAATGAAGATGGCCCTTTTGTTATCGGATCCCAACCGGCTATAATATTAATATTGTTATACTTCAGGCATTGGCTCATAAACTTTCGACCCGGGGAAAACCAGCATAGGTTTTACCAGGTGTGCAGCAAGCTTCTGAGTTACGCTTTCTTCAAATATTTTTTGGAAAAACGTGCGCTTACGGTGTACCAAAACCAGTAAATCTACATCGGTGTGTTCTGTTACCCAGTTTAAGCCTGCGGTAATGTTGTTGCTTTTTATAGTGCGGTAATAAATTTTTGGATAGTTTGCCGCAGCGGGTACCTTGTTATAAAATTGCTTAATCACCTCATGCTCCTGCTTGTTTGATGAATTTTCTTCCATTACGTAGGTAACCAATATTTCGGAGTCGAAATATTTAGTCAGGCCATACAGGCTGTGTAATATGTCTGTCCCATTATGGGTAAGATCAGTTGCAAAAGATATTTTTTTAAAACCATGAAATGGTACCATATATGGCAATACCAAAACCGGGCAATTAGCCTTTTCAATAATTTCGCTGGCGTGGTCGCCCTGTAAAAATGCGCCCAGCAGTCCGTTACTGTGCGTGCTGATAACTGCCATTGTTATATGCCTGGCCGAGGTTATCTGATTAACTGCATTTGAAACAGAACCTGCCATACAGCACTGTTCAATTTCGGGTACAAATTGGCCATCAGCAATATCTTTGCTCAACTCAATTTGTAACCGCCCTGCAAGTTCCGCCAGGTCACTAATGCTGTTTTCTTCGAATGTGTTTTCGATTACAACCGGCAATGCCATTTGTGCCGAAGCGAAATCAACGGATGATTCAGGAAACACATTACACAACAATAAATTCGCCTTTATTTTTTGCGCCAGTTTTAATGCGTAAAATGCAGCGTGATCGGCTTTTATCGAAAAGTCTGTCAGTAATAATATGGTTTTCATAATTCTAAAAATTAAATTTCTACTCCAATCAAAAATTGTTTCTACACCAGCTTACATTACCAATTCCTTTTCAAACCTGCTGTAATAAGCTTCTTCTAGCATTTCGCGATGGTTGGGGTGGGCAAGTTCAATAAGGGCTTTGGCGCGCTGTTTCAGGCTTTTGCCAAACAGATCAACCATGCCATATTCTGTAACTATCCAATGAACATGCCCGCGCGTGGTTACCACGCCGGCCCCTTGTTTTAAAAACGGCACTATCCTGCTAATTCCTTTATTTGTTTGTGATGGTAAAGCAATAATGGGCTTTCCGCCATCTGACAGAGAGGCGCCATGTATAAAATCCATTTGACCGCCAATACCCGAGTACTGGTAAGTACCGATAGAATCTGAACAAACCTGGCCGGTGAGGTCAATTTCAATAGCGCTGTTTATGGCAGCAACTTTAGGGTTTTGCCTAATAATACTGGTATCATTAACGTAACCTATGTCCATAACCCTAATTCCAGGGTTATCATTTACAAAATCATATAATTTGCGGGTGCCCGTAATAAACGCAGTTACCGACCGACCGATATTTAACTTTTTTCGGCTGTTATTAATAACGCCCTTCTCTATAAGCGAAATAATGCCATCTGAAAACATTTCAGAATGAAGGCCCAAATTTTTGTGATTGGTAAGATTCTTCAAAACCTGGTTGGGTATGCTGCCGATGCCCAGCTGCAACGTGGCGTCATCCTCAATCAGTGAAGCAACATTGTAGCCAATTTTCTCAACTACATCGCTTACCTCAAAATCGTAATTAACTTCGGGCAGTTCGGCTACATGCCAAACCATAGCATCAATTTTACTTACGTGTACAAAACCCTGCCCATGTGTGCGGGGCATAAAAGGGTTAACCTGCGCAATTACATGTTTTGCCACATCAACAGCCGCCCGTGCAATATCAACTGATGTGCCTAATGAGCAATAGCCATGCTCGTCCGGTGGCGAAACCTGTATAAACGCAACATCAATAGGCAATATATTCCTGCGGAACAGCAGCGGGATCTGGCTTAAAAAAATAGGTACATAATCGCCGTTTTCGCTGTTTGCTACAGAACGGGTTGCCGCCGAAACAAACAGTGAATTGAAATAGAATGATTTCCGGTGCTCCGGCCTGTCGAAATTAACATCACCTAAAGTAGTAATGCTTACCAGTTCAACATCGTGAAGCTCATGGTGCCTTTTTTGCAAAGCTTCAACCAGGCACACCGGCGTAGCTGCGCTGCCATGGATAAAAACCCGGTTACCGGGCGCTACACATTTTAAGGCTTCATCGGCGCTCATATAAGTTGTATCAAACATGTTTTATAATTTTTAATAATTATTTATTAATGAGCCATTTAAATATCGTTCATCAAAATTACTGCCTCAAAATTGCCCCGTTCTTCCTTTATAAAGAATGACGAGCAACAGTTAAAAAAATGACGTTGAACAATTTTTGAAGTTTGTTACGCGCGTAGCTTTGAAAAATAAGATTGCTGATAAAAGCAGTTTTATTATGTCAGTAATTTAACTATGAGCCATACTTTTCATATACCGGTTTTGGGATTGGGCTATTCCATTGACACACCATTAAAAGTTGCCCGCTACGGAATTGCCTCAACAATGTCAATTGTCGACGATGAATTAATAGAACGGATGCGTAAATTTCATACGCAGCTTACCGGTGAGAACTACGTTCCTATTTTGAAAAATGATGAGGATGCAAGGGCACGACGCATAACAGCTTATCTGAACCTTGTAGACCAGCTTGTTACCAGGCAAATCGAAATGCTAAAGGATTTACCTTTTGAAGCGGGAAACGATCTGTGCCGCTATTTTGAGTTGCTTCCTGAACACAGCCGGCTAAGGCAGGGCTATGACCTGGTACCGGAGCTTGAGGATGACCGCCAAAAGAAACATCTGCAGACGTTGCTAAAAAAGGAGATCACTCCCGGAGCAATCGATGTAAATATCATGTCGAAAGTGGATAAAATGAATTATACAGCAAATGGAGATTCCAGCGGAGATTTAAATACAGACGCATTGGCAGCGCTGCGTGGCTTTGCGCTTAGCAATTTGCAGTCTTCTGTAATTATGTCTGCAGGCATGAATCCCCGGCTGTACAGCTACCTGGAATCTTTTGCCGATTTTTACCCCGATAAAAATGGGGAGCTGCGAAAAAAAGTAATTCTTAAGGTCAGCGATTTTCGTTCTGCTTTTATCCAGGCAAAATTCCTGACTAAAAAGGGCATCTGGGTGTCGGAGTTCCGGGTAGAATCCGGGCTTAATTGCGGCGGCCATGCATTTGCCACTGAAGGATACCTGCTCGGGCCCATACTCGAAGAATTTAAACAGAAGCGGGGGGAAATGCTAAGCGAACTTTTCTCAATTTATCAAAATGCGCTCCTTGGCAAAGGCTTTATAGATGTTAGGCTACCTATGCAAAGGCTAAGCGTACAGGGAGGAATAGGTACGGCATCAGAAAATGCATTCCTGTTAAACCACTACCAATTAGACGCTACCGGTTGGGGCAGCCCCTTTTTGCTTGTGCCCGAAGTAACCAATGTTGATCAAGAAACACTGGAACAATTGGAACATGCCGTAGAAGATGACTTCTACCTAAGCGGCGCTTCACCGCTTGGTATTTTATTTAATAACTTCAAAAAAGGCTCGTCAGAAGCCTTGCGTAAAAAAAGGCTGGACAATAACCGGCCCGGTAGCCCCTGCACAAAAAAATATTTATGTACCAATACAGAGTTTACCGATAAGCCTATCTGCACGGCCTCGCGTGAGTATCAGCATCTGAAGTTGCAGCAATTACAAACTATGGAACTTCCGGAGGTGGAGTATGAACAGCGCTACCAGAATGTTGTAGAAAAAATATGCCTTTGCGAAGGCCTTTGTGCTTCTGCCTATTTAAAATACGATATGCTGAAGCCAAGGGAAAGTAAAGCAGTCGCCATCTGCCCAGGCCCGAACCTGGCATATTTTTCGGGAATATACACGCTTGAGCAAATGGTTAAACATATCTATGGCGCTACTGACTTGTTAGGAAAGATTAGGCGGCCACACATGTTTATTAAAGAGCTGAACCTGTACATTGATTATCTGCAGAATGATCTTCAATCGCAGCTAAAGGAATTGACAGATAAAAAACGGAAACAATTATCAAACTTCAAATTACAGTTGCAGGAAGGTATCAACTATTACAAGACACTGGTAGCGGACTCAGCAAATCAAACATCGCAGATCTTCCAGGACTTGATTGATGAGCTTGCTATTTCGGAAGCGCAGCTGGTTAAGATAAGCGTTTAGGGATCAAACAAAGAAGGCGGTATTCTTGTAAACCGCCTTCTTCAATGCATAAGTACTAGTACAATGGCGGGAGCACAATAACAGGTACCGTTAAATGATAAGTAACGTGCTTATTCTGCCCTCTTTTAAAAAACTTTCTCATTTGTTCTCTTGGCTGTCTTACTATTGCAAGTAAATCTGTTCGTTTGTTAGCTTTCAACCAACTCCAGTCTTTTTGAACAGCCGTATCAGGAATACTGCGAAAATATACGCCACCGCAATCCAGCTTTTGATACAGGCTGCGGTTGAGTTGTTTCTCCATTTCGCGCATACAGATGTCACCAGGGTTTTCATTTAAATGAGCAACCATTAGTTCAGCGCAAAAGCACTCCATAAGGCTCCCCAACCCGGATATTGAATTGAGATTTTCTTTATGAAGCTGCGACACGAAAGCTATTTTTTCAAAATTTTTAATTGCAGCGGCCTCTGGCACTATCAGCAGCGGGACAGTAGTCCAATCAATAATGCGGTTACACGCATCACTAAGCATGTAGGTAACAAAGTCCGTTTTGTTGGCAGGGCTGGTAACAATCATTGCAATCTCGTCGTTTTGCATAATTGAGGTCATTACGTCAACAATCTCCTGGCTCTCGTTGTTAAATTCAACTTCAGGAATGTATGAGCCGGGGAAAGACCGCCCGATATGTTCGTGTTTCAGACTAATGGCATGCTGTTCAAGGGCACTTTCCCCATTGGGTAAATAATTCGGCTCACCGGCAAGCACGGGTTCACTAAATACCGGTACCGCGCTGATGTTGAATAATAATACTTTCGCTTTCATTTTTTTCGCCATGTGAATGGCAAACCGGCCGGCGTTTGCAGCGCTGTCCGAAAAATCGGTCAATACAGCTATGGTCTTCATCTCTTTTTCCAATTACGCTGTTGCTGCACCAACTGGCGCCATGAAGGATTCGGTATATTTAAACAATTCCATTTTTGTGCGGCGTACATCAGCAAAAAGCTGTTGCAGCTCATTACTGAGCGCATTATATTTTTCGAGAAAACCGAAATCTAAAGTCTTTTTCAAATCGCCAATAAATGGCCCCAGGAACTCAAGGAAGCCTGGTATTTTAGTTCTTAATGCCGCAAACCGCACTTCCTGCGCTTCTATCATCGACGCGAATTTTTTATTTTGATCCACAACGGTGTCCTGGGGATGATAGCGGTTAAGAATGCGGTGAAAAAACTGCGTTTCTGTTTCAAGAAAGGAAATATCCTGCAGCCAGTGTGTAGCCTCTATGTACAGTTCCTGTAATTCGTCTTCGAATTTGGTATCAGATGGCAAACTTGTCATATCATTTAATTTTAAGTGATTAAAAAATCTAGTTATTAATTACCGGGAAAACCAATAGCGGAACCTCTGATAGCCCGGCCATCTTTTTTGTATGGCTACTGCCAAAAATTTCGGCGAAGAGGTTTCTTGACCGGTGTGCCATCGCCAATAAATCAACCTGCCCGTGTTCACAAAGCCAGGCCAATCCCTCTTCAATATTGCTGTTGCTGATCAAGCGATAGTAGATATGCGGATAATCTGCCTTATTTGACAAATCAACCAGGCAATCCGCCAATTTTTTTTCCAGGGAAGCCGTATTCTGCCTGTCGCCTGCTACATGAGTCAGCAATATTTCGGCATTCCATAATTTCGCCAATTCAATTAGCTGGTAAATGGTTTTCAAATCCATCTCCAGGTTGTTGAACTCTGTGGCGAAAGCAATCTTTTTAGCGGGTTTAAAAACAGTCCCGGGTCTAACAATCATTAGCGGCCGGGTAGTAGCATCAATCAAAATATCTGCATGATTGCCTGTTAAAAGGCGACTAAGAAAACCGCCTTTGTGTGTCCCCAGAACGATCAGGCTGTTGGCATCCCCCGTTGTTAGTCCTTTAACTACATCAACAACACTTCCGGCCTCGCTAACGCAAAGCAGTTTAGGCTTGAAGGCCGCCGGTATAACGGTGGCTTCCAGTTCTGTTTTTAATTTATCAAGTTCGGATTTGCTGTCAGTTATCAGTTCGTGAAATTCTTGTTCAGGCCAGTTTACCAAAACCGGTTGCGGAATTTCGGCAGGCACAATCATCGCATTACAGAGCACCACGTTGGCCTTGATTTGACAGGCCATTGCATAACCGTAGCGAACAGCGTCTTTAGAGCTATCTGAAAAATCAGTTGCCAGGATTATCGTTTTCATATTTATTTGATTTGATTTCCACAGGTAAAGCTCTGCATTTAAAGGCTAATGAAAAGTGATAATGGTCATTTGGGAATGTGATCCTTCTGCAAAAAATTATTTTGTGAAAAAGAAAAAAGGAGAATCAGCCTCACAGCTTTTTGTGACCAGTGACATTTTCTAAAGCAATCTAAAGGGGCACCTTTGCTTCGCGGGTCTCCTTAAATATTAGCCCGGAATGTACTATGGTCATTTACAAACAATTTACTTTCGACGCGGCCCACTTTTTGCCAAATGTTAACAAAAACCATAAATGCCGAAAATTACATGGCCACACTTACCATGCGACGATTTTTGCGGAAGGTCCATTAATAGAACCGGAGGGTTGGGTAGTGGATTTTGGCGACCTGAAGAAAGTTTGCACGGCTGCGATTGAACGCCTTGACCATTCCCTGCTTAATGAAATTGCCGGGCTGGAAAACCCAACTGCTGAAAATGTGACCCAATGGTTGTGGACACACATCAAGCCGGAACTTCAATGCCTGCAGAGAATTGAACTAAAGGAAACATCAACCTCAGGGGTAATATACGAAGGCTAATTGAGGAATAACGATGAAAACATTACGACATTGGTTCAGTTCATTGACAACCCAATACCATAGGGAATTAGCGGCGGAAACAGGAAAATACAACATTTTACCTGCACATCATGGTGAAAGGAATATCACTGATTTACCGCCTTTGATACAACAACATCTTAATAGCTGCAGCTATGCACGCAGTGAACCGGTTATCTGTTGCCAGGTGACCTGGAAAAATGCCGAATTGAAATTTAAACCCAAAGGAAAGTGGACGCCTCTGGAATGCACACAGGTTAATTTTGTTCCGCAACCTGCGCGGCTGGTGCTAATGAAAGCGCGGCGCGGCGCATGGCTGAACTTCTGCGCCAGAGATAAGTACCAGGACGAAAAAGGAAGTATGTTAATAAGGCTGTTTGATAAAATACTTATTTCAGAAGATACGGGCCCCAAAATGGATCAGGCCGAACTGGTAACAATTCTCGCTGAAACGATGGTTGTACCTTTGTATGCCTTACAACACTATATCTCCTGGCAAACTATCGATGCCCACACTGTAAAAGGTACAATACGCGATGGAAATACTGTAGCCAGTGGCCTGTTCCAATTTGATGAACGGGGCTTGATGCACAGCTTTAAAACTAAGGACCGTTTTTATACAATTAATGGTGAGTGCCGATCCGTGCCGTGGACTGCCAGTGCAGAACGATATATTTGCCGTGGCGATGTGATGTTTCCGTCAGTATTTAAAGCCACCTGGCACTTGCCGGGCGAAGATCACAACTACTTCCGTGGTGAAATTACCCGACTGGAGTATAACGTGCTGCCTTAACGATAACACATTTATCAGCCACCCTACGGGCTCTGCGTTTTTAAGTTATTAAATTAGCTATAGGGCTTTAACATTAATTTAAAGTAAGCTCAAATCATTAACAGTTAAATACCTGGGCATATTTGTGCCCCACATCATCGCGGCTCGTGATCACCGTCATTTCTCCTGCGGCTTTTACTTTTCACCTTTGAATTAACATTAATACCAGGGTTATAAAAAAGATTTTAGTACCTACAGACTTTTCTCTGGCTGCCCACAATGCGGCCCGTTACGCTCTTCACCTGGCTACAGACCTTCAGGCGAACATAACGCTCTGTAATGCGATGCTTGTACCAGCAGAAACACCTGAGTCCGGGCAGGTTGCCTGGCCGCTAATTAGTTATGAGGATATAAAAAGTGATACCGACAAACAATTACAGCGCGAGCTTAAGAAACTTTCTAAACGATTAGCTGAACAAAGCGCATTTTTTTCGGAAGGCTTCCGGCCTGAGCTTAATTCTATATCTGAAGTTGGCGGAGCTACCGAAGTGATAATGGAAACTGTTGATAAACAGGATATTTCATTGGTTGTTATGGGAATGTCAGGCGCGGGCAGCTTAGAACGCTTCTTTATTGGCAGCAACACCAGGGACCTGATCGCAAAGGCAGCTTTTCCTGTCCTACTGATTCCTTCAGAATATGTATACCAGCCAATTAAAAAAATTGCTTTTGCAACTGATCTAAATAAAGGTGATATAAATGTGTTGCACACACTTGCTTGCTTTGCCAAAGTATTTGATGCCGATATACAGATCAATCACATTACAGACACCAAATATGAAACAGGCGGGGATAAATATAAGGCGGATGCTTTTATGGTCGAGCTTTATAAAAAAGTCACCTATTCCAAAATGCACTACCATCTTATTAAAAGCATGGATGTCGATCATGGGTTAAACTGGTTGAATGAGCATGGCCAGGTGGATTTATTAGCAATGGTTCACCGTCCCCATAATTTTTTAACTTCGTTATTTGCAGGCAGTCATACGCAAAAGTTGGCCAGGCACGTAACGCTGCCATTGCTGGTTTTTCCTCCGGAATACGGCGCAACAATTTAGGAATGTTGAGGAAAACAGGAAATCCTCATCCTAAAATATATAATAAGTGAAATTATTGGCATATAAAAAAGCCGCTATGATCAACCATTGTACAGGTAATCATTGGCGGCTGAATGATGTTTTTGCCTGGTTTGTGGCTAGGAAGCCTTGAAGTAACCATTAATAGTGAATTCATCCTGACTTTTGATGTCTCACATTTGTCTAATTCAATACGGTTTAATTATGTTCGAATCGCCCGGACTTTTTGCCTAACCTGATTCGATATACAATCAGCTCTATTTTAGTTCCCACATCACTGTCGTTTTCAGTAATACCGTGTGAGGGGTGCCCGCTGGCATTGGTTATTAACGGCATGATACGGTGTACAATGCCCTGCATGGCCTGCTGCTTTTCGTCCATATCTGTTATTTCTTCGTACGTGCCTTTAGCAATTACACTTTGCCAGCGAAAAACACTATGAATATCGTCCACCTCGAAACATATTTCAGGATTCTCCCGCATCATATTGATTTTTTTCCCTTCAGCAGAGTGTCCGTAAACGTAACCGTTATGATAAACATAGTTGATGGGAACAATATAGATATCTCCCCGCACACAACAGGCAATCCTCCCGATAACCTGGTCCTTTAACAGATTTTCAATCTGACTTTCATTAAGCTTTCCTAACATAATGTTTTATTTTAATGGCTATTGATATTTCCGGCTCTGCAAAACGAGCGGTCCTTCCGAAAACGAATCAGAGCATGCACCGGTTAGGTCAAAGTTAGTAGCTATGATAAGGAAGACAGATGACGGTGGTTAGCCAGGATAATGACCTTGGTCACATTTATTCTTTAGACTTAACGATAGTCTATCGGCCTGGAGCTTCCATTTGCCAATTAGCTACAGCTTTTGCAGTATAACAAAAAAAGCAGCGGCATATAATTTGCCGCTGCTTTTTTTAAGATAAAGATTTTTTATTTATAATCAGGGTTTTGCACCAGTACGCCTCCGCTCTTATCAATTTCCGTTTGAGGCAGCGGCCAATGATAAAACTTATCTTCAAAGTGATAATTGATCAGGGTGGTTTTTACCGCATTAAGTACCGGCCCGGCAATGTGCCATCTTAAAAGATCATAATGACGTAAGCCTTCAAAAGCAAGCTCGGCCCGGCGTTCATGTCTTATCCTTTCGCGCATCTGATCTTTTGTGTAACCTGCCGGGTATGGTGGCATACTTACACGTGCACGCAGGTTTGTCATCGCTTTATAAACGGTGGCGTCCGGACCGGCGATCTCATTCTGGGCTTCGGCATACATCAGTATTACTTCGCCCAAACGCAATATAACGGCGTCCTGCTGGCTCAAGGTAGAAAAGCCGTAAGGCATATTGTTAGGCTCAAGAAATTTAATGACTCCGTAACCGGTGGGACGAAGGTTTGATGGATGATACACCTTGCCCGGACCAAAATCAACAGAATCAGCATACACGGTTTTACGCAAGCGTGAGTCGCGGTTGTTGAATTGATTTTTAGTATCGGTTAATGGCGATGTGCCGTAAGGCTGGCCGTCGGTACATTCAAAAGCATCAACCATGTTTTGCAGCGGGGCGCAGGCGTCCCAGTCGCCATAGTACATATCCCAGGGCGCTGTATTATTGGGCGCCAGGAAGTTAATAGAGAAAATGATCTCGGTATTATTTTTTTGCGTTGCATCCCTGAATATGTCTTCAAAATTGGCGCTCAGCTTATATTGCCCCATCAGGTCCAGACACAAGTCCCTTACCTGCGCAAGCATAGCCAGATCAGGCGTACCGGTATTACCGAAAGCTGCAAATAACAACACCCTTGCCTTTAAAGCCTTTGCCGAAGATGCCGCCGCATGGCCGCCATTGGCGTAGTAAGCAGCAGTATTCAGGTTGGCAATACTATAATCCAAATCTGCTGTAATCTGCGTCAAAACTTGTGCGGCCGGTACTTTAGGTTGCTTTTGATTGCTCAGATCAAGCGGTTTCAGCACCAACGGTACATCGCCATAAATACTGTATAATTGAAAATAGAAAAAAGCCCTGATGAACCTTACTTCACCTTCGTACACTTTTCTTTGCGCATCAGAAATGTCGGCTCCTTTGTAATTACCCAGATTTTGAAGGAATAGATTTATCCGGGCAATACCGGTATAACTATCGTTGTAAATCCCGGTTTCGTAACCGCCGGTTGTTGGGTTAAAATTACCCTGAACAAAATCCTTAGCGCTGCCCGAGTTAAACTGATTATATCCGTTATCTGTAAAGCCATCTCTGAATCCTATGCCTACCGCAAACTCCTCGGGTTGCAAAGACGCATAAACAGCAGCCAGAGCCTCATCAAAATCGGCTTTTGACTTATAAAAGGTTGAAGTGGCGATCTGATCCAACGGGTTCAGATCAAGCGCCTTTTTACATGCGCCTAAAAACAGCGATGTAATTAATATGATTGTTATTATAATTCGATTTTTCATGTATGGCTAATTAAAAAGAAACATTTACACCAAAAGAGTATATCTTATTTTGCGGGTATTGCACTACGTCTCCGCTGCCATAACGCTCAGGATCAAGACCTTTGTACTTGGTTATGGTTAATAAATTATCGCCTGCAAAGTAAACCCTCAGCCTGTTTATGCCAATTTTTTTGGTTACCTGGGCCGGAATGGTATAACCGAACACCAGGTTCTTAAGCCTTAAGTACGATGCATCCTGAAGGAAGAAAGTTGACGGACGGCCAATCTTATCCGGCGCGCTCTGCCCGAAATAAATGCGCGGCATAGTGGTTGAAGGGTGTTCAGGCGTCCAGGCATTTAACCAATCTGTAGTTGGCGAAGATCCTTGAACAAACGGAATAGTTCCCCAACCAGATACGTATGATTTAACCCCGTAAACCCCCTGGAACATAGCCGAAAGATCAAAGCCCTTAAAGCTTGCTCCAAGATTAAATGAATAATTCAACTTAGGATATACCCCGGCAACAATGGTGCGGTCATTCTGGTCAATTTTACCATCGCCGTTAACGTCCTTATATTTCAAGTCGCCTGGCAGCGTAGAGTCAGAGAACTGCTTGGGTGAACTGGTCACCTCAGCTGCTGATTGGAATATCCCGATCACCTGCAGCATATAAAATGAGTTCCAGGGCTGCCCGTTTTGATTAATGGTATAACCGCCAATTTCCTGCTGTCCAAATTTTACCAGTTTGTTGCTGTTATGATCAACATTAACACCAAAGTTATAGGTAAGCCCCCCTAAAGCACCGTTACGCACAACATTGTAATACGATAAGCCAAGCTCAACACCGCGATTATTTACGACGCCATCGTTAATGGTAGGAGCACCTAAACCCACTACAGCGGTAACCTGCGCAGTTCTCAAAATGTCAGATGTGGTTTTATTATACCAATCGGCTGTTAAATTAAAGTTTTTGAGAAAGGTTAAATCCAAACCAATATCAGTCATGGTAGTGGTTTCCCATTTAATAGCCGGGTTATTCAGGTTTTGCTGTGCTATGCCTGTTGTTAACGTTGAATTATCAAACGAATAATTATACCCCAGGTTTAACAAGGCCTGATATGGGTAGTTGCCGACATTCTGGTTACCCAATTGTCCCCATGATCCCCTAAGCTTAAAGTTATCTAACCATGTCAAATTCATGGCTTTTACAAAAGGCTCCTCGGTGACCCGCCAACCTGCTGAAAACGAAGGAAATATCCCCCAGGTGTTCTTACCGTCAAATTTTGAACTTCCGTCATCACGAATGTTAGCTTCTAACAGGTAGCGGCCTTTATAGTCATAATTCAAACGTCCGAAGTATGACATCAAAGCCCATTGATTAGATGTGCCGTAAGCATTTTGTATGTCTGAACCTCCTGCGTTCAGTTCCTGTAAATCCAAATCAGGAAAGTTCTTGCGATACCCTTGTAAGTACGAATATTTACTTTGCTCAATGCTATAGCCAAATTGCGCTTTAATATTATGCCCGTGAAAATCATGCGCATAATTTAAATAGCTATATAAATTGGTGTATACCGTTTGCTCGTCCTGGTCGGTTAAACCCTTGCCCAGGTCCAAACTGGTTTGCAGTTGGTTGGTCTTGAAATTGTATTCATCAAGGGTGGCTTTAAAATCCTTGAATTTATCCATATTAAAGTTCACCGCACCTTTGGTATACCATGAAAAATCCTTACTGAATTGAACCTCAACCCAGCCCTGCGCATTTACGGCATAATCATTGGTAACCCGGGTAAAGTTTTGATCCAGTACAGCTATGGGGTTCTTATTGTTATACTCAAAATCATAGGCTTTGTAGCTGTAGTGTCCGCTGCCATCAGTCAGGTACGGGCCATAAGTAGGTGCTTGTGACATGGCCGACAGAAAGAGGTCCATGGAAGAACCATCCCATTGGCTGGGTGACGAAGGGTTACCTGCAACAGCATCCCTTGTACCTGATTTTAACAGCACATTGGTCCCGAATTTAATATGATTGTTAACCTTTGAAGTTAAATTGATCCGGGCATTGTACCGTTTATAATCAAAGCCTCTTTCAATACCATCTTGATTTATATAACCCAATGATACATTGTAAGTGGTTTTATCATTACCGCCGCTAAAAGTTAGGTTATGATTTTGTGTGGCAGCGGTTCTGAATATCAGGCTTAGCCAATCGGTATTAGGATAATGAAGTTTGTCTGTACTATTACGGTAAAGATCGATCTGATCCTGTGGATAAAGCGAACCAGGATCTGTTGTGCCGCTGTTAATGCGCGCCTGGTTAAACATCTCCATGTATTGGGCCGAGTTGGTTACCAGCTTAAACATTTTGGTAGGACTGGAAAAACCCACATTGCCATCATAAGTAACTGACATTTGCCCGGCTTTACCCTGCTTGGTGGTAACCAGCACAACGCCATTGGCTGCTCTTGAGCCGTATATGGATGCAGAAGCCGCATCTTTCAGCACAGACACGTTATCTATATCGGTTGGGTTAATATCGTTAAAGCTGCCGGGGACACCGTCGATCAATACCAATGGATCTGAACCCGCACCGCTAAATGTACTGTTACCGCGGATACGGATAGATACGCTCTCATTACCTGGTTCACCAGAGCCGGTATTTACCTGCACGCCGGGTGCCAGGCCTTCCAGCATAGAAGCGGGATTCACAATCGGGCGTTTGTTAAGTGTTTCGCCTGTAACGGATGAAACAGAACCCGTCAGGTTTACCTTTTTTTGCGTACCGTAGCCCACCACCACAATTTCATTAAGGGCAGATGTTTGCTCTTTTAATACCACATCTATCCGGGTCTGGTTGCCAACAGCGATCTCCTGCGAAACGAAACCTACAAAACTAAATACCAGTACAGCTTTGCTATCATCCACATCTAATTTATAACTGCCATCCGCGGCGGCTAGCGTACCTACATTTGTCCCTTTTACTTTTATAGTAACACCGGGCAAGGGTAAGCCTTTTTCGTCTTTTACCTGGCCGGTTACCGTAATAGCCTGTGCCGGTTTTGTTACTGCCTGTTTGGGGGTAAGCACTATGGTGTTATTATTAACCACGTAACTAAATGGTTGATCCTGGAAACATTGCTTTAAAACGTCGCTCAGGTCGGCATTTTGCATATGCACATTTACGGGAACCGCCTTTTTGAGCAGTTTGGCATTATAAAACACACTGAACCCGCTTTGCAGATGAATTTCCTGAAGGGTTTCGGCCAGGGAAGCGTTATTTTTGTCAAGGCTGATCTTTTGTGCAAATGAGGTTGCTGCGCTCACTTGTAATATCGAAACCAGATATAAAAACAACGACAATTTCATAATCGGAAATAATTTAGATTTAAGGCAGGGCCATTCCCTGCATCTTATTGCAGTAGATTTTTTATACATTTGAATGTTAGGTTAAATAATTGGTTATGAGAAATATGATCATTAATTGCTACCTGACAGCTACACAAAGCTTTATACCAGGGGCGCTGCGAACGCTCCTGGTTATAAACAGGTAAAATATGAGTAGACTTACTTCATAATAATTACCCTCCTTCCCTCTATTTTATAATGAATGGAGCGGGTAAGCGACATGACATCCAGTAGCTCCGTTATATTTTTGTATTTGGATATCGTACCGCCAAACTCATTATTTTTCACATCATCATCACGGTATTCCACATCAACATCGTACCAGCGGGCCACTTGTTTCATAACCTCGGTGATATTAAGATCACGGAATATAAAGAGGCCATTTTTCCAGGCCATAGTTTGTTTTATATCGGCCGGACTAACGTTAATAGCGGCCCCGCCTTTAAGCGCGGAACCCTGCTGACCCGGCAATAACATTACTGCCGAACTGCCATTATCCATACGGACAGATCCTTCAAGCAGCGTGGTGGTCATGTTATTGTTGTCAGGATAAGCGTTTATATTAAAGTGGGTACCAAACACCTGCACTTTTGTACCGTTAACCCTTACGATAAATGGTTTTGCTTTATTTTTCGCCACTTCGAAATATGCCTCACCGGTTAGTTCAACCTCGCGGGTTACACCGGTAAAAGCTTGCGGAAATTTGATAGATGAAGCTGCATTGAGCCAAACGCGTGTGCCATCCTCCAGCACAACCTGGTATTGCCCGCCCCTGGGGGTGGTAATAGTATTAAATTCGGGCGCTATGGTAGCGGCTGTATTGCTGGCAGCGTTGGTAAAATGGTATACCACTGTGCCATTGCCGGCCTTGCTTACTGTAACACCCGGCCTGCTTGCCAGTTTGCCGTTTTTAGCGTCATCCAGCACAATGCGCGAACCATTGGCCAGGGTGAGGTAAGCTTTATTGCCTCCGGGCAATATTTGTTTTTGTACTTTATTTGCTGTCAGTTTTACAGTATCAGTTTCGTAATTTTTTTTACGTTGCATAAAAAACACTGCTGCAAACATAACAGCCACAAAAACCGCGGCAACCTGTAACCATCGGTATTTAGTAACCTTACGGGATGGCATTTGAACTATTTTGCGGCTACTGCTTAATCGCTCCCAGATCCGGGCGCGCACTTCTTCCTTAACCAGATCATCATCCCAGCCGTCTTCGGCCAATACCATTTCATCGTGGTATGTATCCAGCAGCTTTTTTTCGTCGGCCGTACATTGCCCGCTCATGCACTTTTCGTACAAAGCCAGGAATTCTACTTTGGTTATCATTAGGCTATAATAGCAGGTTTATACCTTGTTAGTGTAAATTTTATGGAGGCACACACATCAATTTTTAGTTTTTTTTTCTGTTACCCGTTAATTGTGGATTTATTTGGCTGGCTTTTCCTAATTTTATCCAACCAGTTGTATGCACAATTCCCCGATTAATGATCCTGAACTTTGGCTTGCCATCCGTAACGATGACGAACAGGCTTTTGCTATGCTTTTTGACCGGTACTGGGTAAGGTTGTATAAGACTGCACTCCGGTATTTGAAAGACAGGGAAAGCAGTGAGGAAACTGTACATGACGTTTTTTTAAACATCTGGGACCGCCGTCATCAACTGGAAATAGAATCTATCCCCAACTTTCTGCTCACGGCTATCCGCTACCAGGTTTATAATCGGATGCGAGCTGCAAAACCGCCGCTTACTTTAGTGCTGAATGATTCGGAGATGGATAATCTGCTTGATTACAACCAGGGAGACCTCCGCATCAAAAACCAGGAATTATTACGTGAACTAAATCACTATCTGGAAATATTGCCCAAACGTTGCCAGGAAATATTTTACATGAGCCGTATGGATAACCTAAGCAACCAGGAAATTGCCGGCCGCCTGGGAATATCAAAAAGAACCGTTGAAAACCAGATAACCAGGGCATTAAAGCATTTAAGGAGTTGTTTCAAACCACTTTCAACTATTCTTTGCCTCTGGTACATTTTTTTTTAATAATGTTGGAATGATTGAAATTGAATAATTACCTGCTTTTTTTTAAACTTATATCCAACGCTTTAGCGCGGCTCGTTACGTTAAATCCCGGTTTGGTAAATAAATTGTTTTTTTGAAAGATGCTAAAAAGCCTGCTTCATTTGATTTGCCAGGTTTTAGCATCTTTCGATATTCGCTTGAGTAGCGTTCTGTGGCAGAATCCCGAACTTTTTTCTTAGAGACCTGCAACGATTAGCGAGATTCTGAGGTTCAAAACCTCAAATTTTCAGGAACTGATACTATAACTTTTTGCCTTAATTACTCAGACCAGGGCGAGTGCAAAATTAAATCACAATAGTCTTTTCTTTGATACCCGGGAATCATACATGCGCAAATGTCTGCATTGATGCTTCCATAGGTTGTATGTGGTTTATGTTTAAACCCGTCAAAAAAAGTCGTTATCATATTTTTTTTCAAATCATTGCGCGGAAAATGTTTAACAATTTCTTCCCGAATGCTGTTTGATATCTGATCATAGCCCTTGCCTATTACATCCAGCGCCGCCCCATAATTAAGTAAAGCAACTTCGGGCTCCTTGTATTCTGCAATACCCGGTGAGGTATGAAGTGCAATGGTATCCCATACCAATTGCAGCGATTGTGGCGAAACACCATAACCACGTAGAAAATCGCGGGCCGCATTTGCACCGTCAACTTCAAATCGTTTATCGTCGCTACGGTAGTGCGCTGTCAGGCCCAAATCATGAAACATGGTACTCACATACAAGAGTTCCGCATCGTACCGGAGGTGGTTTTGCTGACCATTGAGGGCTGCGAAAAGAAAAACCCGTAGGGTATGGTTGTACAAAAGCTCACTGCCATGTTCGCGCAATAATTCTGTTGCCTGGCTCGCCATTGCACTGTCTGGGATTTTTATGCCGGCTATAACTTTACCTGTAATATTCATCTTTTTGATTTTTATTGATAAACGAAACTTCTCAAATAGCTTGTGTTTTAGTTGAAATACCTATTCGGTTTAGGAAATTCATGTGGCAGATGCAGACGATGATATCCGATATTTCTTTTGTAGTAAAATGAGATCGGAGCTTTTCGTACGCCTCATCCGAAACACCATGCTTGAAAATAAATGTCACTTCCTCAACCACCTCCAAAACCGCTCGCTCTATGTCGGTAAACAGGGGGCTTTCCTGCCAGGCAGATAAGGCAAATATGCGCCGGGGCGTTTCTCCATGCTTCAGCGCATCCCCGGTATGGTAATCAATACAAAAGGCGCAGCCGTTTATTTGTGAAGCCCTGATCTTGATAATGTCTATCAGGCTTATTGAGATGGTAGAGGCATGAAGGCGCTTGTCCATTGCGGACATCTGGTCCCAGTATAAGGGCTCTTCCGCCCATACATCGAGGCGGAGTTTAATTATTTTTTTCATAATTCTTTATTTAGTTGTCTTTACTTGATTATCATCCCACAGGTATAGCAGGATCCAAAGTGAAATGATTGGAATAAAAAGCGAAATCCAAAACCAGCGCCAAAAAGGAAGCCCTATTTGATTTGCAAGGATTCCTGCGGCAAACTGGAAACAATTTATAATGGAATATAACGTGAGGATAAAAAGAAATGTTAACATGATATTTAATTTAAACTATAAAATATGATGATGAATACTCTCATCAATAAAAGGATGATTCACGGGCGCAAGCGACTTGAATTTGCTTAAGGAATTTAGCGCCAGGTAAATAAACAGACCTGTAAACCCTATAAAAACCGTCGCTTCAATTATACCGATCTCGTTATACCAGTGAGATTGCGGACCTGTTGTCCCCGGCATTATCATTTGCCAATAGTCAAGCCAGTGCCCCAAAATAAGCCAGATACAAACCGCTTTTACTGTTTTATTTCTGCGTTTGGAATCGCGGGATATGATCACGAATAACGGCACGCAGAAATTGATGGTCATATTTAACCAAAACCAAAAATTGAATTGAGGCTCCCATCGTTTATAAAAATAAACTGCCTCTTCAGGAAGATTGGAGTACCACACTAACAAAAATTGTCCGAACCATAAATAGGTCCAGAAAATGGAAAAGCCGAATATTAATGTCGTTAAGCTGTGCATATGATCTGCGGTAACCCACGGCATGTAACCGGCTTCCTGCAGGTAAATAATAGTAAGCGCAATCACTACCATTCCTGTTACCCAAAGGCCTGCAAAATTATACCAGCCAAACATCGTAGAAAACCAATGTGCCTCTAATGACATGATGGTGTCAAAGGCAAATAGTGGAATTGTGAATAGGAAAACCACCAGGAATACAACTGATAACACAAAGCTTTTTTTATGGTTAGACATGCCCCCGATCTTATCTTCATTAAACGAATACTTCACCAGCAGCCACCCCATAAGTGCATAGCAGCCCAGGTAAACTATTTCGCGTATAAAAAAGAACGGAAAGTTTAAGAACCCCGACTTTGCGGCTATATTGGCATCATAATTAATATTGCCGGGTGTGCTAACACCTTTCACTGCCCAGAGTTTGTAGAGGTATGGCAAAATAGTTTGTTTTCCCTCCTCATTTAAACCAGGATGTGTAATAAACACCCCCGCTACAATAACACCCAGCAGCATCACCGATGCAGCCGGCAACATCCTGGAAAACGCCTGCGGGATGCGGAGTATCGCAGCTGACCAGCCAGCCTGCGAAACGTATTGGATTGCACAAAAACAAATACCTGAAATACAGATACTTGCAAAATAGTAGGCCATCAGCAACAAATTGGAAAATGTGCGCTCACCGCTGCCTGACATAAAGCCATAGGCGGTGCCTATTATCCCGAGCGCAATCATGGCCAAACTCCAGGTCTTTGCTTTGCCTGTAAAAACAAATGGCTGGCTGAAATTATTTTTTGTAATCATTTTAAACGAGGGTATTGATTATAGTTAAGATTGATTTTTATTCCGTGTTATCTTACGTGGTTACAATGTCTTTGATCAGTGCGCTCATTTCAACGGCCCCTGCATATTGAAACAGATGCCTTACTTCCTCATTATCCGTAATCCGATTTGCATCAACAACGATTAAAAAGACCCGGCTGCCGGATCGGGGAAGGTTAATCACTTTTGGAGCCTGGAAAGAAAATAAATAAGTTGCGAAAAAGAATGTTGAAGCCATTGCAATAATGCTGACAATGAAAGCATAAGCCTGGTTCGAACTTGTGATTGTCCACCCATGTTCAACCAGGTAATAAAACAATGTGGATAGGCCGGTTCCTCCCAGAAATCCGAACTTCACCGCGGCGTGCCCCCAACGCAGGCGTTTAATTTGTAATTTCTCTTCAATCCCTTTTACGGGCGTTGACAGGTATACTTCCAGAATCGGAACATCGTAATACTGCAGCACTTCAATCCCGTGCTGAAGATCCTCCGCGCTATAAAAATAATTCACTATTAATTTCGCTTTCTTCATCTTGTATACAGTTAATTCCCATAGTGTTTTCGAAAGGTGTTCGGGCTCATTCCTGTTTGCTTTTTGAAAAGTTTGCAGAAATAAGAACTATCATCAAAATTGAGCTTATAGGCTATCTCTGTAACCGTTAGCTTCAAATTGATCAGCAACCGTTTTGCTTCCAGTATAACCCTGTTCCTGATCATATCCCCTGCAGATAAGCCAACCAACTCATTACATAGCTTATTCAAGTGGTTGGGCGTTACATGCAATAATTCCGCATACTGCCGGGGAAGACGCAAACGGATATAATTTTCTTCGATCAGTTTTTCGAAATTTTGACGCAGGGCTTTTTTGTTCGATTCAACCATTAATTGCCTGTCCCGGCTATCTATATTACTGATTACCATAAACAAGTGAAGCAACAATACCCTGACCGTGTCATTCTTAAACTTATTGTCTGTTTCCGTTTCTGTAATCGCCTTTTCGATCAATTCAACTACTGTCCACCTCAATTCTTCAGGTATTTCAATCACGCAATCCCGAACGTTTCCTTTGAAAAAAAAGAACTGATCCAGGTAATCGGTTTTTAGGAGGAATGACTGGAAAAACCGGGCTGGAAAATTAATGACATATCCATCCATCTCCCCCTGGAAATGCCAGTCGTGTATTTGTCCCGGTGTCATAAAATAAAACTGGTACGGCTTAATGGAACACGTCTTATAGTCTATCGAAAATTTTCCGCTGCCTTCAGTAAACAAAACCATGTGGTAAAAATCATGACGACGGGGAAATGTGGTTTTTTTAAACTTTTTTATGAACACACCGAACCTGCTGACGACTACTTCTTTGCGCTCGTTAAAATGGCAAATGTCAAACAAGGGAAATTCACTTTTCATCTGTTTCTTATCCTCCACAAATTCAATAAACGATAACAGGCACCTGCTTAATAATACATTCAAAATTAGAGGCTTGAAGCGAATAAGTACGGTAGTAATCAGTGTATTTATGGTACTTTTTACTCCTCGTTTTCTAACGAATCCTACCGGCGGTGGCTGCTAACAACGCCGTAGCAGCTACCCTTCTTTTTTGTATGCTGAAATATTTTGACCTGTTATATTTTTGAAGAACCGGCTAAAGTGTGCCGCATCCTCAAAACCCAACTCGCAGGCAATTTCTTTAGCCGACTTATCTGTATAAAAAAATAATCTTTTTGCTTCATCAATTATCCGGTCATGAATGATTTGTAATGGCAGTTTATGATGATAGCGTGCGAACAGATTAGATAATGTTTTTGGGGATTTGCTTAATTCATTGGCATAAAACTGCACCTGGTGTTGCGTTTTAAAATTTCTGTCTACTAATAAATTATATTTTCTTACAATGTCGAAATGATCAGGCTCAACCGCCTGATTTTTTACGTACTGCTCTTTTGCTAATCGCGTACCGATAATAATCAGCCTTTTTAACAGTATTTTAAGCATTTCTGATTGTGTACTACCGGCTGTTTCAAATTCTTCAATAAAAATACTTCTCAGGGTTTCCAGCTTTCTTTGATTGGATTCGTCCAGTTTGATAAACAGATGTCCATACGATCCGAAAAACAAAAAGCCGGCGCAGCTTACCTCATTATCATGATCGACAATACAATAGAAATCCCGGTTATATTGCCAGGCAGAGATTTTCCTGGGTTCTTCAAATTTGAATGACTGATTGGAGAATAGCGGCAATAAACTCCAGGATGGAAATACATAAGAGATATTATCAATAGAAACTTCTTGTTCCGGCCCGCGATTTAGTGCAATGGTAAAAAGCCGCTCAGCAGCTTTGTCGGTCTGCTTACCACAAAATATCTCATCCTGCAGAAAATGAATTATGCCACCTGTTCGCCGATCGATGTGTGATAATTTCATAAGGCCAATTATGCTTCTAAATTCCTAACTCATCTATAACCTTTAATTATTCGCTCCGGGGAAAATGCAAGATACAATCGCAGAACTTTCCGATGAAAATTGGGGACGATAAAGGCGCATACGTCATTTACCGGCATGCCTTCTTAATTTGTCAGGACAAACATAGCATGGTCAGCGCAAGGTTAAAATGTTAAAATCCGTAAAACGCATGTTAAAACTTACCTTAAATCACGTACGCCCGGATACATGTTATCGAAGGTTATTGGTTACATTCCAATGTTTACGAAGAGCGTACGATAGTCAAGGGGAGATAGCCGGACGTTTTTCTTAAAAAAGTGACTGAACTGATCGGGGCTGGTAAAATTAAGATGAAAGGCTATTTCTTTAACCGGGGTTGATGAAAACTGTAATGAACGTTTTGCTTCTGCAATCAGTTGCCCGTTAATAAGATCCTTGGCTCCCATGCCACTGCATCTTTTGGTCAGATCTGTTAGTTTCCGGGCAGATATTCCTAACTGATCGGCATAATCGGCCACCTCATGAGTGCTTTGATAATGTTGGCTGATCAGTTCTAAAAACTGGCGATAAAGCTTTTTCTCGTAACTGTCAAATCCTGTAGCCAGGGAAGCATTTATATTGGCCATTTTGATCATTATGATCTTCAGATATGCGGCCATTGCATCCAATTTATTGATGTATTCTTCCTTTAAAAATTCTCTGTGCAGGGGTTGGAATAAGTAATTTAACTCCTCGTAATCTTCATCGCGTAAAGGTAAATGTTGATTAGCTGCTGCATTATTAAATAGCACCGCCTTGCAATTGTTTGCACTGGCGGGAGTCTTTTGCCAAAAACAGTCGCCAAAACTAAGGTCATAGCCCTGAAAGTTGGATCCTGGATGAAACTGCATTACCTGTCCTTTAGCAATCAAAAACAGTTCATGTGAAGCAATAGAAAAATCGCTGTCATCTATCCGTATTCCACCATTACCAGCTTTGATCAAAAGCACCCGGTTATACGTTAGCCGGTAAGCTGCTGAATGATCACAACACTGGTTATCGCCATATTTTATAGAAAAAGAATCTTTCAATTCCTGTTCCATTAAAGTGTAAGATACAGGACGCATAATTCAAAGATATTCTCAAAGTTATCAAAACGCCCGGGAAAAACCTTGCAAAAAAGAGGAAAATCGGCATGTCTTCGGGAATTAAATCCATTTTATTGCACAGGTATTGAACGCAACTTTGTATTGTCAATGATGACAAAAAATAATATTTAATGAATAATGAAAACGTTTAAAGTACCAACCCGCGATGAAGTTAGCCCTGCCAACCAGGCCATATTTGATAAACTGAAACAAAAGTTAGGTCGGGTTCCCAACAGCTATGCGTTTATGGCAAGCTCCGAAAATGGCTTGGCCACATACCTGGCGTTGTCAAACGCAAACAGCTCGCTCACCATAAAAGAGAAAGAAGTTATCAACCTTATAGTAAGCGGCATAAATGGCTGCCACTATTGCACAAGCGCACATACAGTAATTGGTAAACTCAACGGTTTTACAGATGAGCAAATTTTAGAAATCCGCCGCGGCAATATAAGCTTTGACATTAAACTCAATGCACTAGCTCAATTAGTGAAAGAAATAACCAGCAATAAAGGTAACGCCGGCCAGGAAGCTATCGACAATTTTTTTGCAGCAGGATATACAAATGAAAGTTTGGTTGACACGCTATTAATTGTCTCTGAAAGAACTTTTAGTAACTATTTAAACGCTATCGTCAACGTTCCGATTGACTTCCCGGTGGCTCCTCAAATTTAAGGCATCAATTGTCGAAGCGCCGGCTTTATTAAGGCTTATAACTTCAACCTAAAATACAACAACCATTCTGCTTGCCGGTAAACAACAAAGCCGCTTTACTTTCGTAAAGCGGCTTTGTTGTCCCTGAATGGCATACTCTCTAACCTTTTTCTCAGAGACTTGAAATGATTAGTGAATTTTTAAGGGTTAATATTTAATAGGTAATGCATAACACACCACTTCCATTGCACTCTACCTGCACGCCTCTCTCAAGACACGAACAATAAAAAAGACAGCATAAATAGCCTGTTATTCTGTCTTCAAACTTTTTATCGGGTTTGCCGACGCAGCTTTTATGGACTGGAAGCTTACTGTTAGCAGTGTGATAAGTATAGCGCCAATAGCTGTAACGATAAATATCCACCAGGCAACATCGGTATGATACTGATAGTTACGCAGCCAGTTATGCATAAAATAATAAGCTAAGGGCGAGGCTATAATTATTGAAATAAACACCAGTATGGCAAAGTCTTTCGATAGCAATTGCCACAGGGCGAACACTGATGCGCCAAGCACCTTGCGTACGCCTATTTCTTTAATGCGCTGTTCGGCCACGAATGATGCCATACCAAACAAACCGAGACAGCTGATAAATATAGCCAGCCCGGCGAAAACAGTAGCCAGCTTACCTATGCGTTCTTCATCACCGAATTCTTTGGCATATTCCTGGTCAACAAAGTGATATTCAAATGGCTGTTCCGGGTTTTCGGTTTTTAACACAGCAGCGATGTTGTGAATAGCTTTGCCGGGGCTCATTGTCGGGCTGATCTTTAGCAGTAAACAGCCTCCCGGCCATTTCGCTAAAAAATAAACCATAGGTTGCACCTGTTCATAAGGCGACCGGTTAATGATGTCTTTAGTTACGCCTATGATCTTAAACTTTTGGCCATAAAAGGTTATGTAGTTTTCTGTCGGTTTTTTCATGGTCATAAAATCAGCTGCCGCCTGGTTGATGATCACCGCTGCTGAATCGGAAAGGAATGACGGTGAGAAATCTCGGCCTGCGCTAAACTCCCAACCAATGGTTTTGCCATAATCATATGAAATATCCTCCTGCCCGAAATTGCCATCCAGATTAGGGTCTTCTCCAGGCCATCCCACACCGCCAGTAGTACCGGCACGTTTGTTAGGTGGAGCATCTGCTTCGGCCATTTCAGTTATCGTGCCATTGCTTGTAAGGGCCTGCTTTATCACATCAAAATGTTGGTGGAGTTCAATAGTCCGGACGGGTATTGCAATCAGTCTGTCCTGGCTGTAGCCCACAGGGCGGTCTTTGGCAAAAATTATCTGCCGGATAACTACAAGGGTACCGATGATCAGCACGATAGAAACTGTAAACTGAAGCACCACCAGTACTTTACGCGGGGCCGAAGCCAGCCGCCCGACCCGGAACGCCCCCTTTAATACCTTCACGGGCTTAAATGACGACAGGTAGAGTGCCGGATAGCTGCCGGTGATAATAGCAGTGATAAAACTGAGGCCAATTCCGGCGAGCCAAAACGCAGGGTTGTTCCAGGGAATGACGATTTGTTTACCTGTCAGCTGATCGAATGCTGGAACACTTAACACGACCAATAAGATGGAGGCCAAAAAAGCCAGCGATACGCAAAGTAACGATTCAGTGTAAAACTGGTATATCAATTGGCTACGGGATGAACCAATTGCCTTGCGGATACCTACTTCGCGCGCACGTTTCTCAGACCGGGCTGTGCTTAAGTTCATGAAGTTAATACAGGCCAGCAGCAGTACAAACACCCCTACAATACCAAACAGCCACACAAATTGTATTTTACCACCCACGTTTTTTCCGTCCTTAAACTGGCTGTACAAATGCCATTTACTCATCGGCTGCAGGAACAGTGCCGGTTTCGCTTTAGCTGAAACGGGTTTTAGATGCCGCAGCTGTTCATCCCTGATTTTTAAAGATACTTTCCCGAGGTCGGCATTATCAGCCAATTGAATATATAAATTAACTTTGCCTGGCCCCCATGGCTCGCGCATTTCGCTCAGTCTATAATCTGTATAATAACGGTCCCAGCAACCAATAAAAGCCAGACCTGCAAGCGTGGTATTTTCAGGCAGATCTGCATAAACGCCGGCTACTTTCAGGTTCTGCAGGTTGTTCAGCTTCAATACTTTCCCCATCGGCTCCTCATTCCCGAAAAGCGCCTTAGCTGTCGACGCCGATATGAGCACCGACGTTGGGTCTTTTATGGCATCGCGCCTGCCCCGGAGCATATGTAGTGTGAACAGGTCCGGTCCACCGGCTTCCATAAAGACACCTTGCTCGTTCAGTTTTTTATCACCTAAAGCCAGTATATAATCTCTCGGGAGCGTCGACATTGCTACAGACTTAAAATCGCTGCCATAGTTTTTGCGCAGCGCGGCTGCCAGGGGATATGGTACCTGAAACGAGGTTTTCACTTCGCCATTGCTGGTCACATTTTGTGCCACCTTGGCTATATGATGATAATTATCGTGATACTTATCAAATGATACTTCATCCAAAATCCACAAACTGATTAGCATTTTCACTGCCATGCCCACTGCAAGACCGCCGATATTAATGAGCGACAATACTTTATTTTTAATAAGGTTGCGCCAGGCAATTGTTAAATAATTTTTAAACATATAATTGCGATTTAATTTTAAAGGAGCCCAACCTGGCAGGCCTCCTGAACGCAATATTACCGACGGCAAGTGTAATGGGGTGGCCAACTTATCATTTGGCAACTCTTTTTTCAGGCTGCTCTTGTATTCCACCGGGGTTTTGCCGGTCATTTCTTTGAAAACGCGGTTGAAAGTTCTTTGGGAATTAAACCCCGACTCGCAGGCGATCCCCAGCAGTGTGAGCCGGTCGTGAGCCGGGTCCTGCATCTTCCGGGCCGTTTCGCGAACCCTGAACTCATTAATAAAGTCGCTGAAGTTCTTTTCCATCCCAACGTTGATAATCCGCGATAAATCGTGCGGATGGATATTCAGCTTTACTGCCAGGGAGGTCAATGTCAGTTCGGCATCCTCGTAAAGCCGGTTTGCGGCTACGGCTTCCTTTAGCCTGCGGCTTTTTTCCTTTGCATCATATCTATCGGTTATCGGCGTGGCCAGTTGTGTGCTGCTATCCAATTTTAGCATCACTTCGGCGGCCATACCAATCAGCACAAAAGCAACCGTAAAACTCAAGGCATCATTAAACAGCCATAACACGCAAAGCAGGGCGAGCAGGTGCAAGGCATTATCCAACCGGCGAAAAGCAAAGCGCGGCCTATCCATTAGCACCGGCTGCAAGCGGTTGTAAAAATGCTGTATCAACCGGTGCGACAGGTATAAATAAATGACAACCGAAATTAGCACCAGCCAGGCAGGTATCCAATACGCAACCAGCAAAGGGCAAAAGTGCAGCGCATCTTTTCGGCCAAATTGTAGGTTTGGTGCCGTCATCCGCCGCACATAAAAATACAACAGCGGCCCAA
>Ga0193702_1000025_pt1 | contig 67226 bp, 45 predicted proteins | sample U3a1metaG_FD_143060 | JGI IMG/M metagenome (GOLD analysis project Ga0193702, IMG submission 143060) | Soil microbial communities from a riparian zone of the East river system, Colorado, United States - U3a1 | ecosystem: Environmental > Terrestrial > Soil > Riparian zone | place: USA: East River... | reverse complement strand
TGCCCGTAAATTATTAGATGTGGGTGTTTGTATGGCTATAGCGAGTGATTGGAACCCCGGTTCTGCGCCAATGGGTGATTTGCTGTTACAGGCATCCGTAATGGCGGCCGCCGAAAAACTAACTACTGCTGAGGTATTCGCAGGATTAACGATGCGCGCGGCGAAAGCTTTAAATTTGAATGACCGTGGTGTTATTGCGGAGGGGATGATAGCGGATTTACAGGCTTATCCTTGTGCCGATCATCGCGAAATATTATATTACCAGGGAAAGCTGAAGGCAGGTATGGTGTGGAAGAAGGGGGAGAGGATAGCCCCACCCAACCCTCCCCAATAGGGAGGGCTTTTAATAATCGAAAGAAAAGCCAATTTTGCGGCACAAACAGATTTGACAACTTTTTAAAAGTTGTCAAATCTTAACGGATATAATTAATGACCATTAACTAATCACTGATAACCAATTAACTAATCACTATAATGCAACTAATTGAATGTGTACCCAATTTTAGCGAGGGTGTAGACCTTGGCATTATTAAACAGATAACAGATGTTATTGAATCGGTGGATGGTGTGCGGTTGCTGAATGTTGATCCCGGCAAGGCTACCAACCGTACGGTGGTGACCTTTATGGGTGAGCCGCAACCGGTTATTGACGCGGCTTTTTTGGCTATTAAAAAAGCCGGCGAGCTGATTGATATGAGCAAACACCACGGCGAGCATCCCCGTATGGGCGCTACGGATGTTTGTCCGCTGATACCGATAAGCAATATCACTTTGGAAGAAACCGCGGAATATGCCAAAGCGTTAGGAAACCGGGTGGGTAAGGAGTTGGGTATCCCGGTTTATTTATATGAATATGCGCAGGCCGATAAAAGTCGTAATAACCTGTCGGTGATACGGGCTGGAGAATATGAAGGATTTTTTAAGAAGATAAAACTGCCCGAGTGGAAGCCAGATTTTGGTCCGGCAGAAATGGATGCCAGGCGGGGCGCAACCGTTATTGGTGCGCGCGATTTTTTGGTGGCTTACAATGTCAACCTCAATACTACCTCAACACGCAGGGCAAACTCTATTGCCTTTGATGTGCGCGAGGCCGGGCGTACAGTTGATGGCGTTAAACAGCCGGGATTACTTAAGTCGGTAAAGGCAATCGGGTGGTTTATTGAGGAATACGGCATAGCACAGATATCCATGAACCTCACCAACCTGAATGTTACGCCGCTGCACATCGCTTTCGACGAAGTTTGCAACCGTGCGCAGGCACGCGGGATGCGGGTAACCGGAAGCGAGTTGGTGGGACTTGTCCCGTTAAAAACATTGGTTGATGCCGGTAAATATTTCCTGCATAAACAACAACGCAGCGTTGGCGTAAGTGAAAAAGAACTTATCCGCATAGCGATAAAAACAATGGGGTTGGATGAACTGGCGCCATTTAAGCCGGAAGAACGCATAATTGAATATTTATTAAAGGACCCATCCGCCGCAAAATTAGTAAGCATGACACTGGCCGATTTCGCGGATGAAACGGCAAGTGAAAGCCCGGCACCGGGAGGCGGCTCTATCGCGGCTTATGCCGGCGTATTGGGTGCATCGCTGGCGACTATGGTTGCTAACCTTTCGGCACATAAAAAAGGTTGGGATGAACGATGGGAAGAGTTTAGCAATTGGGCAGCCAAAGGGCAGCAATATAAAGATGAGCTATTAAAACTGGTAGACCAGGATACGGCGGCCTTTAACCTCATAATGGATGCCTTTAACCTGCCCAAAGGCAGCGATGAAGAAAAGGCAAGCCGCAGCGAGGCTATACAAGCCGCCACTAAAAACGCGATGGAAGTGCCTTATAAAGTAATGCAGGCGGCTTATGCGAGTATGGAAGTTATTAAGGCGATGGCCGAGATTGGCAATCCAAATTCTGTAAGTGATGCCGGGGTAGCGGCGCTTTGCGCCCGCGCGGCGGTATTGGGCGCGTTTTTAAATGTGCGGATAAATGCTTCAGGATGTAAAGATAGGGCGTTTGCGGATAAAATGATTGCAGATGGTGCGGAGTTGGAGCGTTTGACTATTGCTTTGGAGGGGGACATATTGGGTATTGTTGGGGGTAAGATAGGGTAGGTGGTTGGCACACGCCGCCGTGCGCCAGTGAATTTGATAAGAAACTTATTATTTCGTAAATTAGCTAAGTGGAAAAGCAACAAGGCATAGGACTTGATTTCATTATAGATAAATTGACAAACTCTATTGAGAACACTCTGACAGGAGAAGTTTTCGATACAGAGATCGTGAGATTAACAACTACAGACTTTAAACAAATTAAAAAGACAGATTGGCAATTTGATTGGCATAAGGAACTTAAAGATACGACCAAAGAGGTTTATAAACTAAGCTCAGTTAATAATCCAACTATTATTCAAGGGCTTTTAAGCATCGAAGATAAACAAGACCACGTTTTTATGTACCTGATAGAAAGTGCTAAATTCAATAAAGGTAAAGGAAAAATGTATTTTGGTGTTCCAGGAAACTTGGTTGCTTATGCTTGTAAAGTTTCGGTTGATAAGGATTTTGAAGGTTTCCTTGCTTTTGATGCTAAATCAAAACTTATTAAACATTACCAAACATCACTTCATGCTACACATTTTCGTGGACGAAGGATGTTTATTGAAACCAATGCAGCATTAAGGCTTATTTCACAATATTTTAAAAGTTAAGATCATGGGATTAATAAAAGAACCGAAAGACGTAGATCTATCTACAAAATCTGAACCCTGGACAGAACAGGAACTCTCAGACTTTAGGAAAATTATGGAAAGCATTAAAGCTAAAAATGCTAAACGTAAAGCAAAATCTTTGCAACCTCAAGGCAACGTGCAACCTGCTTCTTGAAGCGTAAGTAGAAAGGCTTGTGAAGTTTTTTTATTTTTTGAATATGGGCAAAATTAAATCGGCAAAAACAAATTATGCTATTCCCGGCGATGCAATGAGCCAGCAGGAGTTTGAGCAAATGATAAAAAAAGCTGAAAAGGGGCCATTTCACACCATACCATCAGTTAAAGCCGAGTTGGCAAAATGGAAATCCAAATACTAACCTAAAAAGTTCAAAAGGCACGAGAAGCCCCTGCTTTGGTCTGCCCGGATTCTCGCGCCAGACAGGGAAATATTGGGCATTGTTGAGGGTAAGATAGGGTAGGTGGTTATAGTTTTTAGAATATAATAGATTTTGTATTTTGGGGTATGGGCAAGATCAAATCAGTAAAAATAAATTATGCTATTCCCTGCGATGCCATGAGCCAGCAGGAGTTTGGGCAAATGATAAAAAAAGTTGAAACGGGGCCATTTCACACCATAACGTCAGTTAAAGCTGAGTTGGAAAAATGGAAAGCCAAATACGCGAAGTAAGTAATTAGTGATATAGCTTTAATCAGCCCTGAACAGATATTTACTACATTACGGCATTATATGTTTGTTGATGACAACATTACTAAATGTGAACCTTTAAATTGTTTACAATATGAAAAAGCTATCTTCAGATTCTTTATGGTATAGATCATTTGCAAACGCTATTATCGTTTCTATTCTTTTTTTCTTTTTGATAAAGATTTTTGCGACAAAAAATGTCACCCATACAGGCTTAATTACTTTGTATTGTGCAGCCGCACTATTCATGACATTTTTGTGGTATAGATTATATACCTATAAACAAGTTTTATATGATAAAACCGACATTCTAATAAAGACTTATTTTATAAAAAATCAAACCATAATTCCTATTGAAGATATATTGAGTATTATTAAAATAAAGCAATTAGGAATGTATCCAAACGTGACAGAAAGTAGGTATCAACTCAAGTATAAGTACAATAAAAAAATACTGACGGTATTTTTCTTTAGATCTTTGGATAATATAGAAGATGTAGAAAGTTATATAGGAGTAAAAAGGGATTGATATTGTGTAAGTAAGGATATTATTGCTCCACAAAATGCCAGCAGACGCCTGCAATATCAATCACGTTGACTTCCCTGCCATAGGGCATTTGGTTTATTTTGCCTATGCGGATGCCGTATTTTTCGGGTAATTGTTTATCAATAACGCTCGCGCGGAATTCGTCGACACTGGTCACTTTTATACTTAACATAAAGTTTTCGGCAAACTGTACCACGTCATACTTTTGCAGGATAAACCTGCATTCATCGCGTTGAAAACCGACGTAGCCGTCTACTTCCCAATTGATTTGAAACCCAAGCTCCAGGAAAAATTGTTTTGAGCCTTCAAAATTACTTCCCGAAGGCACAAATGGTTCGAGTGATAAAAATTTCATATTAGGTTATCTTATAGCTTGCGAAGTCCAAAAACAAAGTTTGGTTGTTACTTTTTCCACACATCTGTAATAACGGCTGCCTGGGCATCGGCTGCAATAGTAGGCAGGCCGTACATAGCTTCAATAGTATGTAAAAGGTTGTAATGATCTATCTTCTCATCGTATTTACCTGACTTTACGTTTGCACCGATGAACATGGTAGGTATTTGGTTCATGGTTTTATAGTCGTCCTCGTCAAAGGTTACAATCAACAGGCTGTTATGGGTTTTGGCCCACTGTGCATAGGCATCTATATTGTCCTTTAGCCATTTATCGCCGCGCTGTATGGCAGCATCATCGCCGGGTGTGCCAATGTTGTGCATGTCATAATCCATATCGGGCACCACGAATGAAAGCGTTGGCAGTTTGGTAAAATCAGATGGGAAAGCCGTCATAGGCTGACTGCATGAGGCTGGAATATTGTTAGCCTTGGTGCCTTGCCAGTTTACCCATGGCGCATGTTTACGTGCGTACAGGTAACCGGCGGTTGAAGCGCTTTTGGTATATACGCAATCTAAAAAGCCTTCGGACGGCATGGTTTGAGCATAACCTTTAAAGCTAAACCCGTGACTGATCAACGAAGCGCCCAGGTTTGGTGTGGTATAGGGTGTGATTTGTTGCAGGCAGGCATCATCTAATATACCCTGTGTGCTGCCCGAATATAGTGCCAAATAATTGGGCTGACTGGGATGCGAAATACCATGCGATTGTGTAAACAATGCCCCCTGCTTAGCCAGCTCGTTCATATAAGGTGCATTTGCCGAACCGATGAGTTCATTATAACCATGGTTCTCTTCTATAATTATAATAACATGGTCATAACGGGGAAGAGCCGGTTGCTGTTGATTAAAGGACGTAGCAGTAACTAATAACAGGACGATAAGGGCATTAAATGCAAAGCGTAGTTTCATTGAATGTTGCTGTAAATTGAGCGTTAAAGATGCACAAAAAGGGGTATAAAACAAAAAACACCATCCACATTAGTGAATAGTGTTTTTTGTGGTTAGCACTAAAATATTAAGATACTACAAAATAGGGCTGATCCTTCAACTCGGCGCCGAAGCTGGGGTATAGAGTGGCGGTTTCCGGGTTTTCCTTTAATTCAAAATAGTATTCAAGCGGGTATGGCGAATTGGTATAAGCTGCAGGTATGGTGGCTTTAAAGCTATTGCCAGCTACTTTCATTTCTGCGGATTCGTAGCGTTCGCCCTGGTTAACGTGCCTATAATATAATTTACCCGACTTAGGCACTTTTACAAACGAGATCGCCAATTCCAGGTCGCTGCCTTGTTTTAATTTTTTTGGTTGAACATGGTGACAGACAACAGCCATACGATGCGGCCTTTCCAAACAACTATTAACTGCTGCTATAACATTAGCCGCACGTGTACCCGCAGATGGTTTGGCAGCATCAAGTAATTTGCTCATCGCGTCAATATCTTCGTCAATGGCAGGCAAACGGTCCAGCCAATGGCCGCGCAGGTGGGTAAGCTCACCGGCGGTGACATCCTTTTTATAAGTATCTTTAACATTATTGGCCAGTGTTGCCCATTGTTCTCTTGCTGCACGATAGGCCTTAAGTGATTCTTCTAAAGCAGTACGGTCGGTAGTTTGCTCATAAATAACAAACAGCGCGCCTGCACGTAATTTAAGAGCGAAGAATTTACCTAACCCCGCCTGCATGGTAACATCAATAGCCATGCGCCGGTATTCGGGTTTGATCTTGTTGGTTGCTTTTATGGCACCCTGTGCTAAATGTTTGGTCGCGTTGTCGGCGTGGTCCTGTACCCATTGCGCGGCTTCTATTGGTGTGTATTTACCGCTTCGGTCGCCCTTTAATAGTTCGGTTACAAACTCATTAATACTCAGAAACAGCTGCGGATCAAGTGGAGTAACCATCCCAAAAACATGTGGCGTGGGCGTATCTGTATACGGACTGCGGATACGTGCGCTGGTTATCGGCATGTTGGTGTACATCTCGGGCCAGTAAATATTATTACCGGCTGATGCACCATGAGCGGTTAGTATAGTTGGTAAAATGCGGGTGGCGCTTGCTAATGCCAGTCCCGATTCTGTACCGCCCGCGCCAAATTGTTTGCGCAGGTAGCGGTTCCAAACATCAGGTTCGGTATCCGGGTTGTATAGCGTACGGCCAAACACCCTTAAACTATAAAGGTATTTTTCCCAATCCCATTTTGGTTTTAAATTTGGATCGGCGTAACCGCACCTGTCGCCCGGTATGCCCGATCCACGGCGGCCTTTAAAGGATAATGGCTCCATCAATTCAACACCGGCACTTCCGCAGAAGCTGAAAATGCGCGACTGTGCAGCACCGGTTACCGGGTCACCCCATAACAACAGCCGTTGCGTACCCGGCCATATACGGGTGAGTACGTCAAATTTGCGGTCTTCACGCAGCAGGTCGCCATAGCCGTAACGCATAAAGCTGCGCGAACCATCGCTTAAATTCATCAAAGCTGATGTCTGTTTATTTGGTTTTGGAATTTCCAACGCTCGGATATCTGCCTGGTGATAAGGCATACCCATGTGTTCGGCCCAAAACTTTGGCGAAACGGTAACCGGCACACCAACAGATAAGGCAGTATCCAGCATAGGCTGATCGATACCTTTGGAGTGCATATCAATTTCTACCACGCGGCCACAGGTTTTTATGCCATCAAAAACGGTTTTCCAGAAATCGTAGCTGCCTTCGTTAACACCGCTTTCGCCATGCACACGGAAAGTAATGCCACTAATAGCAGGGCAGGCTTGTAAAAGCATACGCAGGGCATCGCGGCAATAAGGCCCTTGTGTTTCTTTAGTAAGGCCTTTGATATTATAATTGGCATTAGTAGTATTCAACCATTCGTAGCCGTGCATCCATATCCCCAGCCTGAACTCCATGCCACGGGCTATAGTTTGCTCGCTTATAAACTTAAGCATAGCCAAATTGCTGTCGCGTTCGGTATCGGGTAATTCTGCCACTTTTACATCATATCCCGGTACGGATACCAGGAACGGGTAAGCGAATAAAAAATAGGCATCAGTTACTTTTGTCAGGAAATCATAACCTATACCCATGCTTAAATTAAACCGGTTAAAGCGCTGCGATGCCAACATGGTCAAATATTTTGGCCACATTTCTCGGTCGTTATACCATGGCTTATCTTCTACATCGCTTACAAAAAGGCGGTTAAGCCCACGCACTTTATTGGCAGGTTTCTCTATTATAGGTTTGGATATACGTAAAGAGGTTAGTGGAGAATCTGCATTGTTCACCCGGTCAGTAAGTTCAAGCAAAGCATAAATAAGTCCGCGTTCATCATGCCCGGCTGCTATAATTACCTGCCGCGCGGCAGATTGTGCGGCAACTAATCCCAATGCTTCCGGTACAGCAGGGATGTGCGCATTAGCAGCCTTCAACATTGGCGCACCAAGGGCCGAAGTTGCACCTGCAACAACAATACATAAATTTCCCGCTTCGGCTTTATCAACCTTGTTATATTGCTTAACAGTAATAGCGTGTGCGGTTAGTGCCGATACCAGTTCATTCAATGCCCATTGTGCCGGGGCAGACATGGCTATAGCATCTTTAGGATCTGTTATAATAGAAACCCCTGCCGATTTAAGATCAGCAAAACCGGCAAGCGGCAGGCCGAGCGTACCGATGCCAACCATTTTTAAGAAATTTCTACGGCCGGGATCATTGATCTCGCCGTTAGGGATTTTACGCAGGGTGTTCTTTTTCATAATAAAAGTGATCGCTTAATTAAAAATAGGCCTTACTTATTTGCGGGGTATAAATAACTAAGTCTAATTGGTTTATGAGGCAATTTACAAGATTGTTTTTAAAAAAGTATTTTAATTGTTATAAATACACGAATTGATTTTTAAAACTCATATCAGGACATATATTTGTAACAGCAATCTATATGTCAATAAATAAGATACGTGGGCAGATTGCTAAACATAACATCATCCCCTTATTAATAAATTATATACCGGATTTTTATATTTAATTAATTTAATACCTTAAAAATTTTGATGGAATGTAGTTTTAACTATATTTGTTCAACCTTGTTGAACAAATATAAACCTTGTCCACCAATGCTGCTAATATTTTCTAAAAAAATAGCTAATGTCAGTACGTAAATTAATATTTGGTTTTGCCCTGGTTTTGGCAGGTTTATCAAATGAGGCCATCCTGGCGCAGGGTATTGTATATAAAGACAAGCCTGCGCAACTTACTATCCAGCCCGCTGGCTTACATAGTTTTCGTATTAAACTAAGCAACAAACCCGGCGATGAAGGTACGCCTCCCGATAACCCCGCTTTTATAAAGCGTACATGGGGGGAACCCATACAAATTAATAAAGGTATGGCAACAGTTAACGGTATGTCCGTTACCATTCAGTATGATCCTTTAACTATTCATGTTAAAAATAAAAATGGCAGCGTATCGCAAACGTTTACTGTGGATGAAAAAACGGGCGGACTATCATTTAATATTGATGACGGGCCAGTTTTGGGCTTGGGCGAAGGTTCGGAAAAGCTGGACAAACGCGGGGCCTATTACGCCATGAAACAGGGGCAGGTAAACCCGAATGCAAAGAAATGGATAGCCAGTATCCCCGTTCCCTTTTTGATAGGTACTAAGGGGTGGGCATTTTTTATTGCCACGCCTACCGGGCAATTCGATCTGACGGGAAAGATCGGCAAATTTATTCCCGCTGCTGTAGATGCTCCATTGGATATGATATTTTTTGATGCCAGTAAGCCGCTGGAGTTGATGAAAGAAATAACCCAATTGGTTGGCAAGCCGGTGTTACCGCCAAAATGGGCGTTGGGATATATGCAATCTCATCGCACCCTGCAAAATACCGAACAGATGATAGGCGTGGTGGATAGCTTCCGCAAAAAGCAACTACCTTTGGATGCGGTAATTTATTTGGGAACAGGTTTTACCCCGCGCGGATGGAACAACGGACATAATACCATAGATTTTAACCCTAAAGTATTTGATATTGCCCCTAAGGCTTTTATAGATAAGATGCACGAATTGCATACCAAAGTAATACTGCATATAGTGCCGCCAACTATAGGGGGCAGGTTACAATTGCACGGATCAATCCCTGCTTTAACTACCGAAGTTGAAGACAGCACCAGCATTTCTGCCTATTGGCGCAAGCATGAACCAACCTTTAATTTGGGCGTGGATGGCTGGTGGCCCGATGAAGGCGATCAGTATACCGTAAAATCGTTGTTTTTGCGATCGGAGATGTATTATAAAGGACCGCTTACCGACAGGCCAAATGAGCGCCCGTGGAATTTACAACGTAACGGTTATTTGGGCGTTGCCCGGTATGGCGGTTATATATGGTCGGGTGATATAAGGTCGAATTGGGAAACTTTGACCGCCCAGATCGCTGTCGGCCTAAATTATTCTTTAACGGTATCCCCCTATTGGGGAACTGATAATGGAGGATTTTCATCTACAAAAGAATTAACCGGCGAATTATATACCCGCTGGTTCCAGTTTTCGACATTTTGCCCGTCATTTCGTTCGCATGGGCGTACATGGAATTTAAGATTACCCTGGGGATGGAATACCGGCACCTATGGTGTTATTGAGGACGCTAAAAATTCAATACCAGATAGCAGCGAATTGCATAACGCCAAGATAGAGCCAATTACGCGCAAATATTTAGACCTGCGTTACCAGCTATTGCCGTATAACTACACTACCGCTCACGAAGCTTACGATAAAGGGCTGCCCATGATGCGGGCCTTATGGCTATATTATCCGCAGGATACTACCGCGGTTAAGCAAAGCAGCGAATATTTATGGGGTAGGGACATGCTGATAGCACCCGTAACCGAAAAAGGCGCCGTTAAAAGAGAAGTTTACTTACCCAAAGGTAATTGGTATAACTGGTGGACAAATAAAAAGGAAACAGGTGGCCAAACTATTACCTGTGATGCTGATTTGTCAACTTTGCCCATCTATGTTAAAGCCGGGGCGATCATACCGTTTGATCCTATCCGTCAATACACCGCTCAGCCGGTTACAGAGCCAACTACCATTAAAATATTTGACGGTGCCGATGGTGATTTTACCTTATATGATGATGATGGTAAAACGCTGGACTATTTAAAAGGAAAAGGAACTCGTACAGAGTTTACCTGGAATAATAAAACAAAAACACTGGTTATCAAACCAGTCGCGGGTTCATTAACACAAACTAAAAATTATAAAATACAACTTATAAGTACCGGGAAGGAAAAGACAGTTAAGTACACAGGAAAAATTACAACAATTAAAATATAGAAACTACTAATGAAGATCACATCAGTTATTACAAAACTTTACCAATGGAAGGGGCCGGTAAAAACTACCGATACCGTTTTTGCAACACCCGTAAGCCTTTTGCCTTTCCAGGTAGATTCGCAGGCTGCTTACCGCTTTTTTAGCTGGCTGGTAGTAGAGATCCACACCGATGAAGGCCATGTAGGATATGGTAATGCCGGCTTAAGCCCGGATGTTACCAAGCTAATTATCGATTCAAAACTAAAATCATTGCTGATTGGCGAGAACCCGATGAATACCGAATACCTGTACGAAAAAATGTACCGTTCGTCGGTAGCTTTTGGGCGTAAAGGCGCGGTAATAGCCGCTATAAGCGCGCTGGATATAGCGTTATGGGATATTAAAGGTTTGGCTTTAGGCCAACCTGTATTTATGCTGATGGGCGGCCGCACAAAGGAATATATACCTACCTATTACAGCCGTTTATATACCCGGGATCTGGACAGCCTGCAACAGGAAGCATTGGATTATAAGGCACAGGGCTTTACCGGGATGAAGCTGCGCTGCGGTTATCCGCTTACAGAGGGTAACGCCGGGATGAAGAAGAACGTAGAGATGGTAAAGGTAGTGCGTGATGCCGTGGGTGATGATGTAGACGTTATGCTGGAGGCTTATATGGGTTTCAATTTCCCATACGCAAAAGAGTTTTTAAGACGACTGGAGCCTTTTAACCTGCGCTGGGCCGAGGAATTACTATTGCCTGATGAGATACACCTTTTTGCCAAGTTAAAACAATATACAGATATACCATTATCAGGCGGCGAGCATGAATATACGCGGTTTGGATTTCATGACCTGATCAAAGCTGATGCGCTGGATATATTCCAGTTTGATACCAACAGGCAGGGCGGGTTTACCGAAGCGATGAAAATATGCACCATGGCACAAATGCATGGGGTGGAGGTGATACCGCATGGCGGGCAAATGCATAACCTGCATGTGGTAATGAGTTCCTTCGCATCGCCAATGGCCGAATATTTCCCGCAAACGGAAATTGAAGTGGGCAACGAAATGTTTTGGTACATATTTGATGGGGAGGCCATTGCCGAGAACGGTAAACTTCAGTTGGATGATAACAAACCCGGCGTAGGCCTTACGCTGAAAACAGAAGGATTAGAGCATTTTAACATTATTCAATAACGAAAAGTGAAAAACAGCATATTAAAACAGTTTGACCTAAGCGGCAGGTCCGCATTAATAGTAGGAGGTAACCGTGGCCTGGGTTTGGCTATGGCAGAAGCGCTTGCAGAAGCAGGCGCAAATATATCCATAGCGGCAAGGGATGAAAAGACAAACCTGGCATCTCAACAATTGATACAAAGCGACTACGGTGTAAAGTGCATCAGCAATGTTTGCGATGTGATGGATGAACAAAGTATAAAAGACACGGTAGCCAATACGATTAAGCAATTCGGCAAAATAGATATCCTCATCAATTCGGCTGGAATAAATATCCGCGGAAAAATTGAGGATCTGTCTATGGACGATTTTAACAAAGTGCAGCAGGTAAACGTAACCGGTGCCTGGGTAGCCAGCAGGGAAGTTATCCCCGGCATGAAAAAGCATGGCTATGGCCGTATCATCAATTTAGGTTCCATGTTATCGGTAACGGCCATCCCCGAAAGGACGGCCTACGCTACAAGTAAAGGCGCTATTTTACAATTGACCCGTGCCCTGGCGATGGAACTGGCAAGAGATGGTATTAATGTAAATGCGCTTTTACCGGGCCCTTTTGCTACCGAGCTTAACCTGCCTTTGTTAAACGACCCTGAAAAATACGAGGCATTTATAGCCAAGATACCAATGGGCCGCTGGGCCGAGCCGCATGAAATAGGTGGCTTGGCGCTGTACCTTTCAAGCCCGGCTTCAGGTTTTGTAACCGGCGCAGGTTTTTCAATTGACGGCGGCTGGGTAACACAATAAAGATAGATATGACTACAAATAACATACGTTTAGTACAACTGCAAAACGCGACAGGCAGGAAGATAGCTTTGGTTAACGAGCCCAACCTGTTGCTGATAAATAATTTCACATCGGTTTATGATTTGGCATTGGCGGCTATTGATAGTAAAACGCCCATTAAAAAAGTTATCGACCAAAACTTATCAGGTGCTAAATTAGATTATAATGGAGTGTATGAAGGCAAAGGCGATTGGAAGTTATTGCCGGCCTTTGATCATCCCGGAAATTCATTAAGCTGTATCGTATCGGGCACCGGCTTAACGCATAAAAATAGCGCGCTTAACCGGCAAATGATGCATCAATCTGTTGACGATAAACCTACCGATAGTATGCAAATGTACCAGTGGGGATTAGAGGGCGGCAGCCCAAAACCCGGCGAAATAGGAGTGCAGCCCGAATGGTTTTATAAAGGTACAGGCACTGCTTTAAAAGCACATGGCGAATATTTGGAAGTTCCGCCTTTTGGCAATGATGGGGGTGAAGAGCCCGAAATAGCGGGCTTATATGTAATAGATAAAAATGGCAACCCCTACCGGATAGGTTTTTGTACCGGGAACGAGTTTTCTGACCATGTAATGGAAAAGAAAAACTACCTGTACCTGGCTCCGTCTAAATTAAGACAATGCGCTATCGGGCCGGAAATAGTTATTGATGCCCGGTTTGAAAGCTTTACAGGAACAGTTAGCGTTAGCAGGGATGGGAAAATAGTTTGGGAGTCGCCGATCAATAGCGGTGAAGCCAATATGGCGCATAACCTGTCGAATTTAGAGTACCATCATTTTAAATATGAAGGGCACCGTGTACCATTACAGGCACATGTGCATTTTTTTGGCGCCGATGCCTTCAGTTTCGGTAATAAAATTACGCTGCAGGATAATGATGAAATGAGTGTAGCATGGAACGGAATGGGAAGGGCACTAAAGAACCGTTTAAAAATAATAAATGAAACAGAAAAATTAGTAGAGATAAGGACGCTTTGATAAAATGAGATAACCCGGTTTCGTGAGAAGAACCGCTTATTGAACATCGTCTTATCCAATATAAAGAAAAACCAAGTAACCAATTGTAAACCTAAAATGATCCGGCAATGAAAATTCAATCGCATTTAGTTAAAATAGCTTTGCTATCGGCATTGCTATTTACAAGCAGCGGCATTTATGCCCAAACAGCAGACAAACCGTTATATCTTGATTACACTAAGCCGGTTGATGCCCGGGTCAAAGACCTGATATCCCGCATGACGCTGGAAGAAAAAGCCCAATATCTTAACCACGTGGGGCCTGATATTCCTAAGTTCGATATTAAATCGGATAAATGGAACCAAAGCCTGCACGGCGTGGTATGGACAAGGCCAACAACCATGTTCCCCACCTCGATAGCCCTTGCTGCAACATGGGATAAAAAATTAGCCTATGATGAGACTTCGGCAATATCAGATGAAGCGCGTGCCATTTACAATGGCTGGCATAACGACCCTAATTTCCAGGGCGAAAAAAAGGGGCTGATCTACCGCTCGCCGGTTATTAATGTTAGCCGCAACCCTTACTGGGGCCGTATTAACGAATGCTTTGGCGAGGACCCGTATTTAACAGGTCGCATAGGTGTGGCTTACATAAAAGGGATGCAGGGTGAAGACCCTAATCACATGAAATTGGTTTCTACATTGAAGCACTATGCGGTAAACAATATCGAAAAAAACAGGCAAAGTACTTCGGCGACTGTTACCGAACGTATGCTGCACGAGTTCTGGCTGCCGCATTTTAAAGATTGCATTATGGAAGGCAACGCGCAATCTGTAATGGCATCATACAACGCTATAAACGGTGTGCCAAACAACATTAACCACTTAATGCTTACTGATATATTAAGGGGCGAATGGGGCTTCAAAGGATTTGTAGTATCTGACCTGGGCGGTGTGAACACCATGGTTAATGGCCACGAAAAGGGCCAGATGAGCTTTGAAGAAGCCGTTGCAAAATCTATCAATGCAGGCTGCGATTTCTCGGATAAAGAATTTATGACCTATATCCCCGTTGCTGTTCAGAAAGGGTTGATAACAGAAGCTAAACTTGACGAATCATTAGGCCGTGTAATGCGTGACCGTTTTTTATTAGGCGAATTTGACCCGCAGGGAATGAATCAATATAGCAAAATCCCAATGAGCGTTATTGGCAGCCAGGAACACATCGCGTTAGCATTAAAAACCGCGCAGGAATCAATGGTGCTGTTAACCAATAAAAACCATATCCTACCGTTAGATAAAACAAAAATTAAAAGCATAGCCGTTATTGGCCCGCATGCCAGCATTTTCACGGCAGGCGGCTATAGCGGCAGGCCAATGCAGGCAATTACACCTATTGATGGCATAAAGAACAGGATGAACCCGGGTACCGAAGTACTCACCGCTGTAGGTGCACAAATTGCCCCGCCGCGCCGTGCACCTGCAACGCCGTTTGACGCAGCAGGAGAATTGGCAAAAGCAGTTGATGCCGCTAAAAAAGCAGATGTAGCTATACTTTATGTAGGTACCTCATTGGATATTGAGGCTGAAGGCCGTGATCGTACTGCATTAGGCTTACCAGGCAACCAGGACGAGTTGGTAAAAGCTGTTTTAGCAGCCAACCCACGCACTATTGTAGTGCTGATGAATGCGGGACCGTTAACCATTCCTTACGTTAAAGAGAACGCCCCTGCCATTATTGAAGCATGGTGGGGCGGCGAACAAGGCGCCAACGCTATTGCCGATGCTATATTCGGAAACATTAACCCCGGGGGTAAAATGCCGCTAACCGTTTACGCTTCTGAAGCGCAGGTACCATCCCAGGATGAATATGATGTTACCAAAGGCTTTACTTATATGTACATTAATGGCAAACCTCTGTTTCCGTTTGGGCATGGCTTAAGTTATACTACATTTGGCTACAGTAACTTAAAACTGTCTTCGAAAGAGATAAAACCTAATGGTACCATAACCGTAACGGTTGACATAAAAAATACCGGTAAAGTTACCGGCGATGAAGTTGCGCAATTGTACATTCATGATGTTTCGCCAAGCTTAAAACGTCCTACCCAGGAATTGCGCGGTTTTGAACGTATCAGCCTTAAACCCGGTGAAACCAAAACGGTGACAATGGCTATCCCATGGGACAGGCTGGCATTTTGGGATGAAAAAATTCATAACTTCCGTGTAGAAACAGAACCGATTGATGTAATGGTGGGTAGCTCGTCAGAAGACATTCGCTTAAGATCACAATTTAAAGTAACGGCAAACTAATATTAATGGACGCTACCTTAAATTTCAAGCCATCAAGAATGCGGTGGGTAATGATAAGCCTGGCTTTTTTGGCCACGGTTTTAAACTATATCCACCGCCTGTCTTTTACCTATCTAAGTGCCGATGGCGCGTTGCGTAAGCTAATACCCGATAACGCATTCGGATATATAGGCACTGCATTTTTAATTGCCTACATGATCTCTAATGCCTTTTCGGGATTTGTGATCGATAGGTTAGGTACCCGCATAGGTTACGCCTTGTGCATGGCGTTTTGGACAACGGCAGGATTATTTCATGCCTTTGTAGTAACGCCCTTGCAGTTTGGTATCGCGCGGTTTTTTTTAGGCATCGGCGAAGCCGGAAACTGGCCCGCAGGGCTTAAGCTAACCAGCGAATGGTTCCCGCCGCACGAACGATCGACGGCATCCGGGATATTTAATAGCGGCTCGGCTTTAGGTGCTATCATCGTATCGCCTTTGGTGGCTTATTTAAGTATTAAGTATAGCTGGCAGGCTACATTTATCATATTAGCTGTTTTGGGTTATTTATGGCTCATTATATTTTGGTTTATTTATTATACACCGCCACAAGTAATTGCCGAAGTAAAAGCCGAAAAAGTGCCTGTTAAAAAGCTGCTGAAGACCCGTTTCGTCATAACATTTATGATCTCTAAATTCTTTTTAGACCCGGTGTGGTACTTTATTACCTTTTGGCTGGGGCGCTACTTAGTGGACGTGCATCATTGGGACTTAAAAAAGATAGGCTGGTATGCCACTATTCCGTTTATCATAGCCGATATTGGCAATTTGGCGGGAGGGTATTTCACACAGTTTATTATTAGAAAGGGTATGCCTATTCATAAAGCGAGGAAACTTGCGGTATGCCTGTCTGCCGGTATAATGGGTGTGTCTTTGCTATCAGCTCCTTTTATAATAACCACGCCGATGTCGGCATTGTTAATATTGGGTATGGCAGGATTTGGCTATACATCTTATACAGCAAATTCATTGGCTTGCCCGGCAGACGTTGTGCCAAAAAGTACAGCCGCTTCCATTTGGGGAATAGGGTGCATTGGTACAGGTTTAGGCGGAGCATTGTTCCAGGCCTTGTCTGGAGCTACACTCACAGCCGTTAATACCAGCACCGATCATGTCACCGGTTATAATTACCTGTTTTTTATGTATGGCGGGATAGCTATTTTAGGCTTGATTGTACTATGGTTTTTTATGGGGCCAATACAAAAAGACAAAAGCCTGGCCCAATATGAACCGGTAATACTATAGATGCACTAATGCCGTGTAACTCATTAATTGACATTAACCTTTAATTAAAATGCTCAGAAACAGCAGCATTGCTGTGTAAAATGTGTTAACCCTTATAAATTTCAACAAGTTTATTATCAAATATTTAATAGGTGTTAACCTGAAATTGTGTTAAGTTATGTTAACCCTTGTTGTAGTTAATAAACTTTCATTTCCCATATACCGGCCGGGCCGTTGGTAATGGTAAGGCGCAGGTAACGCGCATCGCCAATTTTACTGATCGTTTCGGGTGAGCGTACAACAGTTGTCTCATCCTGTTTTTTCACAATCTCCCAGGTTTGCTGGTCGTTCGATTTTTCCAGTACCCAGGTATGCGCTAAAGTTGGCAGGTAAAAGAAAATATCGCAGCTTTTTATTTTGGTCTTTTTACCCAAATCGAGCATATACCACGGTTTGGCATCGGTTGCATCCGCCATCCAGCGGGTGCCGTTTAAAGCATCAACCGCATTTTTAGCATCATAGGTAAAGGTACGGCTTACGCTTTGCACATTCGGCCCATTAAAATTCCCGCCAATGTTTTGGATAGCATTTGGATCAGGTTCAATCCTTGCGTTTGAAACCCGGTCAGCCTTATGGCTCGATGCGGTAGCAACAGCACTTAATGCAAGATTGGTCTCCTTTTGCTGGTTCTTTCCCAAATAGCCAACTCCGTTTAGGTCTATCTTCATGGGTGCAATCGTTCCATCGGCATTAAATTGCATCTTGTTGGCGTAAACCTGCCTGCTGGTGCCACCCTCGCCGTATTCTAAGTAAATAAAATAGTAGTCATCTGTACCGGGCAAATGCAGAACATTACCATGTCCCGGCCCCCAAACCCCGGCTTGTATATCTGAATGTACAAATACATCGGGCCCTGTTGGCGGCGCTGTAAATGGCCCTAACGGATTTACCGTACTCATCATGTAGGCATTGCAATAATTGGGGCTGCCCGATAAAGTGTATATATAATAATAAATGCCTTTGCGTTTAAACATCAGCGGCCCTTCAGAATAACCATCATGCTTGGTAGGGATAGAAATGGTTGGCCCATCTAATGATAACAGGTCACTGCTTAATTTTGCTGCATTCCGCCTGCGCCAAAACAGGTATGCTTCACCATTATCATCTACAAATGGTTCGCCGTCAATATCAGGTGCAATGGGTATAGATTCATCTTTAACTTTATCTGGGTCGTTAAAGAACACGCCTTTACCATTCGCAAACTTAAAAGGGCCTTCGGGTTTATCAGCTATAAAAGCGTAACCTGCATTTTTATCATCAGGCTTAACAATGGTAGCATAAAGGTAATATTTGCCGTTCTTATATAATGGCTTACCCGGCGCCCAGTACCTGAAATATCCGGTCTTTGAAACGCCTTTTGCATCGGTGTAATTATAAGCTTTGTCAAAATCGATATCATTTATTAAAGTGCCTTCAAAGCTCCAGTTAACAAAGTCTTTGGATTTCCATACAACCGGCACGCCTGCTTTTCCCAAGCCCTTATTAAGATCTGTTGTGGCATATAGATAATAGGTGTTATTAAATATTACTATAGACGGATCCGCGACGTTGTCGGGAACGATGGGGTTATAGGCGTATTTAGGAGCGTTTTGGGCTATGCTTTTATTTATTTTACCAAATGAGAAAATAAGCAGAAAGCTTAAAAATGTTGTTGTTTTCATAATTGAAGATGTAAGTAAATATAACTTAACGTACTTGTATTAACCAAAAACAGCCCCATAATTTTATGGGGCTGTTTTTGGTATTCTGTCAAAAGCTTATTTTGCTTTTATAGTATTTATCTTCACTATACTAATTGAATAAGGATCAAATGTATGGGTGAATGTTTTGCTTACACCGCTTAATTTTGAAGTTACCGGTACAATTTTTTCCCTGTCTGTTATCGTGTTGGTGTCTTCCGGTTTGTCGCTCTTTAATACGATGATTGAGCCGCCAGCCGATACTTTAACAGCACCTTTTAAATCTAATGTTATCGGTTGTGCTATGCCTGTCACATTAACTACCTTTAAAAAGATGGTACCTGTTTTAGTGTCTTGTGTCGCTACATAGTATAGTCCCGGTCTTTCTGGTTTTTGAGTAGTTGGACGGAAAAACCCGCCGAAACCGCCGCCTCCGCCGTTGCCTCCAGCCCCGGCAGCACGTGCAGTAATAGCAGCACGGGCGGCGCGGTTAAGCGCTGCTGTGTCTATATGTAATTGGGGTGCGTTCTCAATAGCTACCGGAACCACTTTATCACCAATATTGTTGTTAAATAATTTTTGAGCGTAGTACGACGGCGAACCATAGCTATTCAAAGCATCGTAACCAATCAGATCTGATGGCCATTGCATACCAGCCGGAGCTCCGATTGCAGGATTAGCCGGGTTAACATTCACAAATAATGGTGCATAGCAAGAGCGCAGAACAATGTCGCTGTTACGCTCCATACCGGTCATCCATGCGGCATCGCCAAGGGCAGCGTTCATATTGGTAGTGGGAGCGCCTTCGCGGGTTGCCCATTCGCCTACAAATATTTTAGGGCTTTTTTTACGGTCATAGCTGTCATATTTATTGGCAGTTTCTTCCATTTGCCATGCCTGCAGGTAATAGTGCTCATCAAGCATATAAGGCGCCCCACCGGTTACAACTTTTTGAGTTGCAGGATAACTATCTGGAATTGTTGAAATGAAACGTAAGTTAGGATATTTGGCATGTATGGCAGTACGCATTTGGTTAAACCGGGCATTATAGGTGTTTGACTGGTCAAACCAATCCTCGTTACCAATTTCAATATCGGTTAGTTTAAACGGCGCCGGGTGGCCATTAGCGGCACGTATTGCACCCCAGTGGGTATTTACACTGCCTGTTATATATTCAATTTCATCTAAAGCATCCTGTGCAACAGGTGCCAACAACGGGCCTGCATCTATGTGGTCTCCATCAAGTGAATAACCTGCGTAAACGCATAATAAAGGATCCATGTGCACATCTTCGCACCACTCCAAAAACTCCAATAAGCCTAAACCGTCTGATGCGCGGTATGACCAGCTGCCCGGATGGCCCGGGCGTTGCTCTAATGGCCCCAATGTAGTTTTCCATGGAAATTTGTCGGCGAGCTTTGGCCCTTCCAAAAAATTACCACCGGGGAAACGCAGGAATGATGGCTTCATATCAACTAACAATTTGGTAAGGTCTATCCTGTTGCCGTTTGTACGGTTATTATAGGTGGGCGGGAATAATGAAACCAGGTTGAAATAATAAAGACCGGTACGGTTTGTTGAAATAACAAAACGCGTATCCTTAGTTGGTGTAATACCTGCTGCAGTGGTTAATTTTAAAGAATATTTTTTCCAGTAAATACTTTTCTCCAAATTAATAGTGCCCGAAGCATAAACAGTTTTACCGTCGTTGCTTTCAATACTTACGGTTATTGGGCCGGCGGTATTATCTTCAATAACAGGGGGAGGAGGAGTAGCTACCGGACCACGGTTACGGCCTTGTATTTGATTGCTTCCGCCTTTAATATAAAAGGAAGCACTGTAAGTAGTGGCCGGTTTTACCGGGATACCCCAATAACCGGTATTGGCGATACCCGCTTTCACACCACCTTTTTCAACGGTAAGGCGTAAACAGGTTGGCAGGGATTCGTTAATAGCATGGCGACGTTCGTTAATTGGAACATTTGCTGGGTTTGCACCAATCAATTGAATAGATGCTTTTGCATCACCATCTTGTATAAGGCTCCATGCCTCGGGCGTGGTTGGGTTATTTTTAAATATACGATTGCGGATAAGCTCACCATACAAACCACCATCGTAAGAGTAGTTGATCTCTTCGGTCATTATTCCGTACAGTGTCGGACTAACGTTAACGCCGGGTTTGGTTAGGTCTAATGTCAATTTTGTTGTTTGTGCTTTCAAATTGCTTGAAATAAAAAGGCACGACACCGCCATTGTAAGTAAGGATAGTTTCTTCATACTGAGTTTAATTTTGGTTTGATTTTTAATTGTGTTTTTGACACTATTTTCTCAATAGCGAATGTATAGCTATTTATCAAGAAGCCAAAATTTATTTGAATATCGGTAGTAACTATATAGTTACGATTAGTATGTCAATGTGCCGCTTATTATTTGCAAAACGATCCGTTAAAATAACACCCGTTTCGACCGATAAAATCTCAGCAACCTTTTTTAAGAAAACAACCGGCCGATATTTGCTTTTACGCAACTTTAACGTTTTACAATCGATTGTCGTAAATTATAATCGACTATTTGAGTTTTCAATAAATATTCGATATTTTTAGGTTTTAAACAATAAAATAGAATTTTTTTGATAAATTTTATCATTTATACTAAAATAGATTATGATATTTTAAAATGTTGTTTAATTGTATAATTAAGAATTTTTAAATGAAATTTTTTTTTTAAAATAAATTAGTGTTACTTAGACACGTATTGTAAACCAAAATGAATAAAGATCAATTTGTAATTGGGGTCGATTATGGCTCGGATTCCGTGCGCTCGGTAATTATTAACGCTTTAAACGGACGCGAAATAGCGTCATCTGTATACTATTATCCACGCTGGCAAAAGGGATTGTATTGTGAGCCGGCAGAAAATCAATTCCGCCAACATCCGTTGGATTATATGGAAGGGTTAGAGATAACTATCAGGGATTGTATTAAAATTGCAGGCGATGATATAGCTCAAAATATTAAAGGACTGTCTGTTGATACAACAGGTTCAACTCCTATTGCTGTTGACAAAACAGGTACACCCTTATCTTTATTACCTGAGTTTGAGAATAATCCTAATGCCATGTTTATTTTATGGAAAGACCATACTTCTATAAAAGAAGCAAACCAGATAAATGAACATGCTACGCTATTTGATATCAATTATTTAAAATATGTAGGCGGTATATACTCTTCCGAATGGTTTTGGGCCAAGTTTCTACATATTTTAAGAGTAGATGAAAAAGTAAGGAATGCCTGCCATTCATGGGTAGAACATTGCGACTGGATCCCTTTTTTATTAACCGGCGGAAAAAACGCAGCTGATATTAAAAGAAGCAGGTGCGCGGCAGGCCATAAAGCATTGTGGGCCGAAGAGTTTGGCGGTTTACCTCCTGATCGCTTCTTTTCATCGCTCGATCCTTTGTTAACAGGTTATACTGAAAAACTATTTAAAGATACTTATACTTCTGATGTTGCAGCCGGTAACCTGAGCAAAGAATGGGCAGAAAAATTAGGCTTGTCAACAGATGTTGTTATTGGCGTGGGCGCGTTTGATGCACACATGGGCGCAGTAGGAGGCCAGATAGAGCCTTATTTTTTAAGCAAGGTAATGGGCACATCAACCTGCGATATATTGGTTGCGCCTACAGCAGAAATGCAGGGTAAATTAGTAAAAGGTATTTGCGGCCAGGTTAATGGTTCAGTTATCCCCGGAATGACCGGTTTGGAAGCAGGCCAGTCTGCCTTTGGCGATACCTATGCCTGGTTTAAGAATTTAATATCATGGCCACTGCATAACCTGCTTTTACAATCAAAAGTAATTGATTCTGAATTAGCCGAAGATTTAATCGCAGAACTTGCTGAACAGATCATACCCGAATTAAGTAAACAGGCTGCATTGCTGCCAATTGAAGAAAGCAACGAACTATCTGTTGATTGGTTTAATGGCCGCCGTACACCGGATGCCGACCAGTCATTAAAAGGGGCGATCACCGGCTTAGGCCTGGGTAGTGATGCACCTCGTGTATTCAGGGCGTTGGCAGAAGCCACTTGTTTTGGTGCCAAGAGTATTGTTGACCGTTTTATTTCGGAGGGCATACCTGTTAAGGGCCTGATAGGTATTGGTGGAGTTGCTAAAAAATCACCTTTCGTTATGCAAATGATGGCCGATATTTTGGGAATGCCAATACGCATACATCAGTTTAAACATACCTGCGCATTAGGTGCGGCAATGTTTGCAGCGGTAGTTGCAGGTATATATCATAATGTTGAAGAAGCAATGGTAGCGATGGGGCAGGGATTTGATAATGAATATCTGCCAAATCCTGAACACAAAGAAATATATCAAAAACGCTATAAAAAATATGTTAGCCTTGGCGAATTTGTTGCCTGGCAAACAGCACAAAAAGAAAGTGGTAAATTGCAGTCTGTATAATTGATCTATGAGTATTTACCAGCATATAAAACAAACTGCCTATGAAGCTAATATGCAGTTGCCAAAATTAGGGTTGGTGCTTTTTACATTCGGCAATGTTAGTGCGGCCGACCGCAGTTTGGGCGCATTTGCAATAAAGCCCAGCGGCGTACCTTATGATGAGTTATCGCCGGATAAAATGGTTATTGTTGATTTTGAAGGGAATACTATTGAAGGGAGCCTAAGACCATCATCTGATACTAAAACCCATGCCGTGCTTTATAAGCATTGGGAGCATATTAATGGTATAGTACACACACATTCAACCTATGGGACTGCATGGGCGCAGTCACAACGCGATATACCCATATTCGGGACAACACATGCCGATCATTTGACCGTAGATATACCTTGCGCGCCGCCTATGGACGATGCAATGATACAAGGCGATTATGAATATGAAACCGGTTTCCAGATCATGAATCATTTTGAAACAAATGGTTTGGATTATAGAGAAGTGGAAATGGTGCTGGTTGGAAATCACGCCCCATTTACGTGGGGAAAAACTGCTGATAAAGCTGTCTATAATAGCGCTGTTTTAGAAACCGTAGCCCAAATGGCTTATTTAACCGAACAGATCAACAAAGACGCGCCGAGGTTAAAGGATTCGTTAATAAAAAAGCATTTTGAAAGAAAGCATGGCCCTGCTTCTTATTATGGGCAATAACCAATTATTAAATTAAACTGTGCATAAACCTATACTGTCACTATTATTTGTAATGCTGATGCTTAACGCAACGGCACAAGATATTTATAGTCCCGACAAAAAAATAGCGGTAACTTTTAAGGTAAAATCAGGCAAGCCTGTTTACCAGGTTTCATATAATGACAATGTGGTTATTAATGAATCTGCCCTGGGTATTGAACAAAGTAATGCGAACCTGTATGAAAACCTTACCCTGAAAAGTGCATCACCAATTACTTTGGTAAAGGATAACTATACCATGGTAAATGCCAAAAAGCATAATATTAGCTATGCTGCCAATAAAAAAGAATACACCCTGGTTAATGCCGATAGAAAAATAATGCAAGTTATTTTCCAGGTCTCAAATGATGGCGTTGCATTCCGCTATTATTTCCCGGAGAAAGCTACTACGATAACAAAAGAGGTTAGTTCCTATAATTTTACACAGGGCACGGCTGCGTGGTTACAGCCGAAAGCATTGGCTCAAAGTGGATGGTCAAATACCAATCCGTCCTACGAGGAAGAATACCGCGAAAACATCCCCGTTGGTACTGCCAATAAAAATGGTTGGGTTTACCCCGCTTTATTTAAAACCAATGACACCTGGATACTGATAACTGAAGCCGGCATGGACGGGACCTATTGCGGAACCAAGCTTTCCAACGATTCTGCAAGTACGGTTTTTCATATTGGTTTCCCCGATCCGCGTGAAGTTTATACCGGGCAGGGTTATCTGCCTAAAGATGTAACCTACACTCCGTGGCGCATCATCACTATTGGCAGTCTAAAAACTATTACAGAATCAACCATAGGAACCGACCTGGCTATTCCCGCAAAATTTAAAGACGATTCCTATATCCATCCCGGCAAAGCCTCGTGGAGCTGGATAATGAGCAAGGACGATTCTATTACTTATACCGAACAAATAAGATATATTGATCTTGCCGCGAAAATGAAATGGCAGTATTGCCTGATAGATGCGGGATGGGATGTAAAGATAGGTTATGATAAGGTGAAGGCATTGGTTGATTATGCCCGGCTAAAAAACGTAAATATATTGGTGTGGTATAATTCAAGCGGTAAATGGAATGTATCTCCCCAAACACCCAAAGGTGCGCTGCTAACCCACGAACAGCGTGATAAAGAATTTGCGCGGTTGCAGCAAATGGGGGTTAAAGGCATTAAAGTTGATTTTTTTGCAGGCGACGGCCAATCTATGATACAATATTACATAGACATACTGAATGATGCTGCCAAATATAAGTTGCTGGTGAATTTTCATGGCGCTACTTTACCGAGGGGCTGGGCGCGTACCTATCCGCAGTTAGTAAGTACCGAAGCCATAAAGGGTTATGAGATGATAACTTTCGGGCAGGATGCAGCCAATAAAGAGCCGGCTCATGTTGCTATGCTGCCTTTTACCCGCAACGCCTTCGACCCAATGGACTTTACGCCCATGAATTTGTACAGGATACAGGGGCGCATTACACGGCGGACAACCAGCGCGTTCGAGTTGGCAACCAGTGTACTGTTTTTGTCCGGTATACAGCATTATGCCGAATCGCCGGCAGGGATGAGCCACCAGCCGGATTATATTATTGACTTCCTGCAAAATCTGCCTAACAGTTGGGATGATGTGAAGTTTATAGATGGATTTCCGGGTAAATATGTTGTAATAGCCCGGAAGAGCGGGGATAAGTGGTATATAGCCGGTGTTAATGCCGATGCGACAGAAATGAAGCTGAATATTGACCTTTCGGGCTTTAATAAAAATACAGGAGTATTAATTACGGATGGTGAGCAACCATTATCATTTAATAAAAGTGCAATAACATTGCCTGCCGGCAAGAAGTTGGATGTTTCCATGAAAGCAAGGGGCGGATTTGTTATTGTGTTATAAACAATAATAAAACGAGTAAATAGATATGATCGAATTAAAGCAATTAGAAATATGGTTTGTAACGGGAAGCCAGGATCTGTACGGGGAAGAAACGTTGAAGCAGGTAGCGCAGCACTCGCAGGAGATCGCGGCATCATTTAACGCGGCCAGCCAGCTGCCCGTGCAGGTAATGTTCAAACCCACGGTAAAATCAACCGAAGAGATCTATAACATCATGCAAGCCGCCAATACAGCCAAAAACTGTATCGGCATCATCGCCTGGATGCATACCTTCTCGCCCGCCAAGATGTGGATAGGAGGGCTGAAGATCCTGCAAAAACCCATGCTGCACTTGCATACCCAGTATAACCGGGATATCCCCTGGGCCAATATCGACATGGACTTCATGAACCTGAACCAGAGCGCCCATGGCGACCGGGAATTCGGCTTTATGGTATCGCGGATGCGTATAGAAAGAAAAGTAGTGGTAGGCCACTGGCAGGACCCAAATATACTACAGGAAATAGGCAGCTGGGCAAGAGTAGCCGCAGGCTGGCACGACTGGCAGGGCGCCAGGTTTGTACGCTTTGGCGATAATATGCGCTATGTAGCCGTAACCGATGGCGATAAAGTAGAAGCAGAGCTCAAATTCGGCTTTTCGGTAAACACGTACGGGATAGGCGACCTGGTAAAAGTAATCAACAGCATCAGCGATGCAGAAATAGAAAAGCTGACTAACGAATACGAAGAACGCTATGCCGTAGTACAGTCACTCAGAAAAGGAAATGAACAATACAATTCGCTAAAAGAAGCCGCCAAAATAGAACTGGGACTGGAAGCCTTCCTTAAAGACCATAACTTCAAAGGCTTTACCGATACGTTCGAGGACCTGCACGGGATGGTACAACTGCCCGGTATAGCCGCGCAACGATTAATGAACAAAGGTTACGGGTTTGCCGGCGAAGGCGACTGGAAGACCGCAGCACTGGTACGGGCGATGAAAGTAATGGGTACCGGCCTGAAAGGCGGCAATGCCTTTATGGAAGACTATACCTATCACTTTGACCCTACGAACCCGATGGTGCTGGGCTCGCATATGCTGGAAGTGGATGAATCATTAGCCGATGGCAAAGCCAGTTGCGAGATACACCCGCTGGGCATCGGCGGCAAAGCCGACCCGGTACGACTGGTATTCAACGTAGCCGGCGGCCCTGCACTAAACGCATCCATCGTAGACATGGGCAATAGATTTAGGTTAATTGTCAACACGGTAGAAGCCGTAACCCCCACCCACGATTTGCCGAAACTACCCGTAGCACGGGTACTGTGGAAACCTCACCCGGATATGCAAACGGGCTGCGCGGCGTGGATACTGGCCGGTGGGGCACACCATACCTGCTACAGCCAGAACCTGACGGCAACCAACATGGAAGACTTTGCAGAAATGGCCGGTATTGAATATGTGCTGATCGATAAAGACACCCAGCTGAGAAGATTAAAAAACGAATTGAAATGGAGTGAGGTGTTTTATAAATAATTTAATACTTTAGTAACCTAAACTAACAAAAACCAAATATGAACAAATTTGCAACAATTGATTACATCATATTCGTTATCTACTTTTTTGTAGTGTCGGGATATGGCTTTTGGGTATATCGCCGAAAAAAGACGGTTGGCACTACAGGCAGTCACGACTTTTTTCTTGCCGAAGGATCACTCACCTGGTGGGCTATCGGCGCTTCGCTGATTGCTTCTAATATTTCAGCCGAACAGTTTGTAGGAGCAAGCGGGCAAGGATTTACAGTAGGGGTGGCTGTAGCGGCTTATGAATGGATAGCTGCTATCGCGCTAATTATAGTCGCAGTATGGTTTATACCGGTATATCTTAAAAATAAGATATTCACCATGCCGCAGTTTTTAGAAACAAGGTATAATAAATCCGTGAGCTTGATCATGGCTATATTCTGGCTGTTCCTGTATGTATTCGTTAACTTAACTTCTATTCTTTTTCTGGGTGCATTAGCTATAAACAGCCTGTTAGGTGGTAGCGAAGACATGCTTCACTTAATTATTGTTGGCCTGTCTGTATTTGCGTTGGTTATCGCGCTTGGTGGTATGAAGGTTATTGGTTATACTGATGTTATACAGGTATTAGTATTGGTAATAGGTGGTTTAGCTACAACCTATATAGCTTTAACATTGGTTAGTGAGCGTTTTGGTTTAGGAAAAGATATCATGGCTGGTTTTAGTGCTATGTTAAAAGATTCACCCGAACACTTTAAAATGATATTAGCTAAACCAGGTCCCGGTGCGTCACAGGAAGATATCAATAAATACCTGTTACTGCCTGGTATTGCCATGTATTTTGCAGGCCAATGGATAGTAAACTTAAATTACTGGGGCTGTAACCAATATATTACGCAAAGGGCTTTGGGTGCTAATTTAAAAACAGCCCGTACAGGTATCCTTTTTGCAGGTTTAATGAAGTTAGCCATGCCTATCATAGTTATACTTCCGGGTATTGCTGCTTATGTTTTATATAAACATGGCGGCTTGCAGCATGAAATGACCGTTGGAGGCCATCTAAATGCCGACAATTCTTATTCCGCCGTTCTTGGATTTTTGCCTAATGGATTAAGGGGGCTTTCAATAGCCGCGCTGACTGCTGCTATTGTAGCGTCTTTAGCGGGTAAGGCTAATAGCATATCCACCATTTTTACAATGGATATATATAAAAAATACATTAAAAAGGATGCCAGTGAGAAAAGCATGGTAGGCATGGGCAAAATAATCATTGCTTTAGCTTTGGTTATCTCTATCATGTTAACCTGGAAAGATCTTTTAGGTATAGGTGGCGAAGGTGGCTTTACCTTTATACAAAAATACACCGGCTTTATCAGCCCGGGCATATTTGCCATATTCATTTTAGGCTTCTTCTGGAAACGTACTACAGGTGCAGCTGCTATTACCGGTATATTAACAGGTTTTGCAATGTCGGTATTGTTTAATAACTATGCGCCGCAAATATTTGGTAATGAGACTTTCTTGTATACAGCCTTCCCTAATGGGCATGGCGGATACGAAATTCCATTCCTTATCTGTATGGGCTTATCGTTTTTGTTCACTATGATAGCTATTATAGCTGTTAGTTTTGCTGGGCCGAAAATTAATCCGAAAGCGTTCGAGATTGATAGCAAAATGTTTAAGGTTGACCCTTCAACACTTGCACTTATCATAGTAACGCTATTATTGCTTACCGCGCTTTATGTGAAATTCTGGTAAGAAATAATATAGAATTTAACTCAATAACAAAAACGCCATCTGTAATTTTACAGATGGCGTTTTTATATATAATAAATATGGAAAAGCAATAAATAAGTCTTTAGCTAAATTAAGCCTTGCTTAAAAAATAAGATTAGTAGGATTGGGTATAAAATTCAAAAACGCCTGGAATTTGGCATAATACTTCTGCATATTCAAATGGTAATAATAGGCTCCCCTTTTTGAACCTGACTTGTCTTTTTCAGCTTGCTTAATCAATAAGCCGGTAGCTAATACTCTTTTACTGAAATTTCTTTTGTCAATAGTTGTATTATAAACACTTTCATACAAATTTTGAAGTTGGGGGATAGTGAATCGGTTGGGCAGCAATTCAAATAAAATAGGGTGTAAAGCGGCTTTGTAGCGGATGCGCCTTAACGCCAGTTCAACCATTTCCTGGTGATCAAAAATAAGCTTAGGTAAGCGTTTTAATGAAAACCATTCGGGATGGTAATCATCACTGATTTGCTTTTCGTATTTATGAATATCAATTAATGCAAAATAAGTGGTTGACACCGTCCTTTCCATCGGGTCGCGTTGCGGATCGCCAAAAGTATGCAGTTGCTCCAGGTACATGCCATCCAGGCCTGTTAATTGCTTAAGTATGCGGTTTGATGCTTCATCAACACCTTCATCTTCCTTTACAAAGCCACCCATTAAACTCCATTTGCCTTTTTCAGGTTGAAACCCGCGCTGGATCAGTAAAATTTTTAAGGTGTCCCCATCAAATCCAAAAACAATGCAATCTACAGCTTGTATAAAACGGCTCTCTTTGGCGTATTTGATCATTTAGAATAGCAAATTTGTGAAGGTAAAGAATCAAATTTAATAATTTTCAACTTACAATAATAGGTAGTAATATTCATATTTATAACTATTATTCTTGTAACCCAAATTGTAACAGAAATGTTATATTGTAATATATGCTAAAAATTTAAGTGTTAGTTTGACAATTATATATATTTTTCTACCTTAGTAATTGATTTGTTGGCAGATCAATCAAACCAATTTATAAATTTCATTTTATTGTTACACCATGTACCTGTTAGTTAACCTAAATAATAATTAGGCTGATCTGAAATTATGAAAAATAATTCTCTAATATCACTACTGTTAATTTTTCTGATCGTACTACTGGCGTCATATCATTGCCAGGCTGCGAGTTGCAAAAATTTCCAGGAACCTGTCGCTCATATAGATTATAAGATCCCGGATTCTGCACATTTTAGGACTATGACGCAGGATAAGCCTGTTCATTTATATACTTTAAAAAATAAAAACAACGCATTGGTAGCCATAACAAATTATGGCGCCCGTATAGTAAGTATACTTGTGCCCGATAAAAATAATATACCTACTGATGTGGTTTTGGGATATGACAGTATTAAAGCCTATCAGGGCAGGGGCGATGCCTTTTTTGGCGCCGTTGTTGGCCGTTATGGCAACCGCATTGCCAAAGCTAAATTCGATCTGGACGGTAAAACTTATTCACTTGATCTTAACAACGGGGCAAATTCACTTCATGGCGGCATTATTGGGTTTCATACCCGAGTATTTGATGCCAAACAAATTAATAAGCAAACATTGCAACTCACTTATTTATCAAAAGATGGCGAAGGGGGTTTCCCCGGCAACTTAACGGCAATAGTTACTTACACATTGGGTGATGATAATTCATTGAAAATTGAATACAATGCAACTACCGATAAAGCCACGGTTGTTAACCTTACAAATCACTCTTATTTTAATCTGAACGGTGTCGGCACTAAAACCATCACCAATGATCAGCTAAAAATTGACGCCGACAATTATTTGCCGGTAACGGCATCGAGTATACCTACAGCTGAAATAAGGCCTGTTAAAGGAACTCCTTTTGATTTTACAAACCTCAAGCTAATTGATGCCGATATTCATCAAACAACGGATGACCAGGTAAAAATAGCTAATGGCTACGATCATTGCTTTATTTTGAACAAGCACACTATTAAACAAGCAATAGCTACTGTTAAAAGCCCCGAGACAGGCATAACAATGGAGGTGTTTACAGATCAGCCCGCTTTGCAACTTTATAGCGGCAACGGGTTAAATGGCAGGCGCGCCACCGGTAAAAGCAACGCAACCTATGGTTTCCAATCGGCACTGTGCCTGGAAACGGAGCATTACCCGGATTCGCCAAATCAACCATCGTTCCCGTCAACAACATTAAAGCCGGGCGAAAAATATCATACCGTTACTATTTATAAATTTTCTAATAAATAATTTAATTGCCATGGTTAAGGCTTTGGCATATATAATACCAATTATAAAATAATAGATGAAGAAAGTCATTTTAACAGCTTGCGCCTTAGGCGGATTTTTAACAGCGGCCATTTGTCAAAGCAATCCAGCTGATAAAGTTTTTACGGTGGACGCTGCCCATATAAAAGCACATGTGCAATCCACTATGTATGGGATATTTTTCGAGGATATAAACCTGGCTGCTGATGGCGGTGTATATGCCGAACTGGTGAAAAACCGTTCGTTTGAGTTTGGCGCAAGTATGCAGGCGTGGACAGAACAAAAAAAGGACGGGGGAGAGGGTAGTGTAGAAGTTATTGACCGTACTGCCGAAAGACCCGAAAATCCGCACTTTATAACTTTGAAAGTCAATTCAAATTCAGGTTCGTTTGGATTGGCTAATGAAGGCTTCCGGGGCATGGGTATAAAAAAAGGCGAAACTTACAGTTTCTCTGTTATGGCCCGCCAGCATAGTGGCAGCAAAGTAAAATTAACTGTTGAATTGATGGATGCCGATAATAAAATTATAGGTTCTGCATTTCTTACTCCTGATGGGACGGCATGGAAAAACTATAATGTAAAGTTTGTGGCTAATGCTACAGTTGACAAAGGGCATTTGGTGCTTTGGGCAAAAAATGCAGGATCGATAGACCTGGACATGATCTCACTATTTCCAACCCATACCTGGAAAAATAGGCCGGGAGGTTTACGTGCTGATTTGGTGCAAAAACTATATGATCTTAAGCCCGGCTTTCTTCGTTTTCCCGGCGGATGTATTGTTGAGGGAAGAGATTTGACAACTCGCTATCAATGGAAAAGAACAATCGGTAATATTGATAAGCGGACAAATATCATTAATCGCTGGAATACCGAAATAAAAGGCAGGCAGGCACACGACTACTATCAAACCTTTGGTTTAGGGTTTATGGAATATTTTATGACAGCCGAAGATATTGGCGCTGCACCGTTGCCAATTTTAAATTGCGGTATGGCCTGCCAGTTTAATACCGGCGAATTGGTTCCGTTAGATCAGTTGCAACCTTATATACAGGACGCGCTTGACCTGATAGAATTTGCAAACGGTTCAGCAAAAACAAAGTGGGGCAAATTGCGTACCGAGCTTGGTCATCCCAAACCATTTAATTTGAGATTAATGGGCGTTGGTAACGAGCAATGGGGCGAACAATATATCGATCGCTGGAAAATATTTACCAAAGCGATCAAGGAAAAATATCCTTACATGAAGCTGATTACAAGTGTTGGCCCTGATCCTGACGGGCCGAAATTTGATTTGTTAAATCCTGCATTCAGGGGGTTACATGCAGATTTATTAGACGAACATTATTACCGCAGCCCTCAGTGGTTTTTGGATAATGTAAAACGTTATGATAATTATGATCGTAAAGGACCAAAGATATTTGCAGGCGAATATGCTGCACAAAGCGTTGCCGTAGTAAGTCCTGACAATAAAAATGATTGGCAATGCGCTATGTCGGAAGCTGCGTTTATGACCGGTTTGGAACGCAATGCCGATGTGGTGAACATGGCATCTTATGCGCCATTATTTGCTCATGTAGAAGGATGGCAGTGGACGCCTAATTTGATATGGTTTGATAATCTACGTTCATACGGCACACCAAATTATTATGTGCAGCAGCTATACTCTTTAAATAAAGGAACAGATGTAGTGCCACTAACACACGATGATCAAACGGTAACCGGCCAGGACGGGCTTTTCGCTACAGCTGTATTGGATAAGAAAAACCATGATGTAATAATTAAGATCATTAATACAGCATCAAAGGCGCAAGCCGGAAATTTTGTTATTAATGGCATAAAAGGGCTAAATACTACAGCCACGGTAACCACATTGCAAAATGATGATCTACATGGAGAAAATTCACTAAATAACCCAAAAGCGATTAGCCCGAAGGTACGCCAGGCAGCATTAAAAGGTAATGTTGTAAAGCTGCAAATGATGCCTTATTCTGTTAATGTAATACGTGTTAAATTAACAACTATTTAAGCTAAATTTTATGAAAAAGACTTTTAACCTTATGTTTTTTATGCTGTTGATAAGCAGTATAGCCCTTGCGCAAACACCACCACCTGCCACTACTACACCCCCAGCCACACCACCTCAGGGCGGGCAGGCGCGCGCGCCCAGGCCCAAAGTGGGGGACATATTGGTGGGTATAGGTGTCCATGACCCGGTAATTATTAAGCAGGATAGCCTTTACTATGTTTTTTGCACAGGTAATGGTATATCTATATTTTCATCTAAAGACCTGGTACACTGGAAGATTGAAAAGCAAGTTTTTGACACCGCCCCTGCATGGATACAGGAAGCAATTCCATCTTTTAGAGGCAATGGCGAGTGGGCTCCCGACATATCCTATAATAAAGGTACCTATTATCTATACTATGCAGCATCGGCATTTGGCAAAAATACATCAGTTATTGGCGTAGCTACAAATACTACGCTACATACCGATGATCCAAAATATAAATGGGTTGATCAGGGTATGGTGATAAAATCTATTCCAGGTGTTACTAATTGGAACGCAATCGATCCTAACTTAGCAGTTGATAATGACGGTACACCTTATCTCGACTTCGGTTCGTTTTGGGAAGGGTTAAAAATTGTAAAACTTACTAAAGACAGGCTGCATGTTGATGGGCCAATAGATAATTTACCAACTATAGCCAGCCGTTTAAAGGAAGTGCCTGCAGTAGCCGATGGTACCCCTAAACCGGAAAAAGCCGGCCCTGATGCTATTGAAGGCCCTTTTATCTTCAAAAAATCAGGGTATTTTTATTTGTTCGCATCTATTGATTATTGCTGCAAGGGTCCACAAAGCACTTATAAAATGATTGTTGGCCGTTCTAAAAAAATAACCGGCCCTTATTTAGACAGTAAGGGTAATGATATGAAATTTGGCGGCGGCGACCTTTTATTACAGGGCGATGCCAACTGGTATGGTGTAGGCCATAACGGTGTAGCCACTTTTGATGGGAATGATTACATCGTTTTCCACGGATATGATGCTGTTCCAAATGCTCAGGGAAGATCAGGCGACTCTAAAATTATTATAGAAAAGATCACCTGGACCAAAGGCTGGCCAAGTATACCTATGCCTGTAGGCTCTAAAGAGTTATACGCACAGAAGTAACACTATGCGCTTTAAAGTTTTAGTATTTTCTTTTATTGCCTTATTAGCCGGTTCATTATGTTATGGACAGGCTTCGCATGATACTGTTTTTCGTTCAAATGGTAATCCCATAATAAAACATGAGTTTACGGGCGATCCTGCTGCGATGGTTTATAATGGCCAGGTATACTTATATACAGGCCACGATGAGGCGCCGCGGGCTACAAACCGCTATGTTATGCATAACTGGCTTTGTTTCTCATCGCCGGATATGGTTACCTGGACAGAGCACAAGATACCGTTAACGGTTAAGGATTTTGCCTGGGCAAAGGATGATGCCTGGGCCTCGCAGGTGATTCCGCGTAACGGGAAGTTTTACTGGTATGTTGCCATAGAGCATGATGCTACCCATCCGGGCAAAGCTATTGGTGTGGCTGTGTCTAATAGCCCTACCGGCCCCTTTAAAGATGCCCGGGGATCGGCTTTGGTTACAAACGATATGACCACCGCAAAAACCCACGCCTGGGATGATATTGATCCTACGGTTATGATAGATGATGATGGCCAGGCTTACTTGTTTTGGGGCAACGGTATATGTTACTATGCTAAGCTCAAATCAAACATGACTGAACTTGAAGGGCCTATCAAAACCATCACGTTACCCAATTACACCGAAGCCCCCTGGATACATAAACGTAACGGCTGGTATTATTTATCGTATGCTTATGAATTTCCCGAGAAGATTGCATACGCCATGAGCCGTAATATTAACGGCCCATGGGAGTATAAAGGCATCATTAATGAAATAGCCGGCAACTCAAATACTAATCATCAGGCTATTATTGATTTTAAAGGTAAAACCTATTTTATATACCATAATGGAGCTTTAGTTCCCGATGCGGGTAGTTTTCACCGCTCGGTTTGCATTGATTATCTCTACTATAATAAGGATGGAACCATTAAACGTGTAATTATGACATCTGAAGGCGTACTAAAAACAAAATAGTCAATTAAATTATGAAAATAATTTAATTGAGAATATTTAATATTAGGCCACATTATCTTACCGATTTGGCAATTTTTAACCAACAATTATAAAAATATTCATACTGTAACAAACCAATTACGAAAACGATTGATTTTTAAAAAAAATATTTTTTATTGTTCTATTGACAATTAAAAATTAAGTATTACATTTGATATATAAAACCAATTAAAAACCCATTTTAAACCCAACTTCATGAAAAAATCTAGACTTAAACTTAGGTGTGGTCTGTCTTGTGTGTTGCTGTTATTATTATTGCTCCCATGTTTTACGTTTGCTCAAAACGGGGAAGTTAGAATAACAGGTAACGTTGCAGACTCAAAAGCTTCACCGCTACCTGGAGTATCCGTATTAATTAAGGGTACAAATTTAGGTACACAAACTTCTGTAAATGGTACTTTTACCATAATGGCCAGGAGTAATGCTACATTAGTTTTTAGCGCGGTGGGATATGTTAAGCAGGAAATTACGCTTAATAATAAGACCGTAATAAATGTGCAATTATTAGAAGACAACGCCAACTTAGACGAAGTAGTAGTTGTGGCCTATGGTACACAGAAAAAAGCGACACTAACCGGTGCGATAAGTACGGTAGGTGCTGAAGACATTGTAAGGACTCCTGCTACATCTGCAACCAGCGCGCTGGTTGGTAAAATAGCAGGCGTTACAGCCCGTACAACTGACGCCCGCCCGGGTGGTAATGGAGCTTCTATCAATATCCGTAACTTAGGTAGCCCTTTATATGTAATTGATGGGGTAGCTTATAGTAACTCTGACGCTACTGACGGTTTTGGTTTAAATACTGATCAATCAGGGGTTGACGTATTTAACCAAATAGGTTTGGACGATATAGAAAGCGTTACTGTATTAAAGGATGCATCTGCATCTGTTTACGGTTTGGCTGCAGGTAACGGTGTTGTACTGGTAACTACCAAACGTGGTAAAAAAGGCGATGCTCCACCCAAACTTGGGTTCAACGCTTACTATGGTTTGCAAAACTTTACCCGTTACGGGCACCCTTCTAACGCGGGCGAATACGTGCTTGGACAGGATCAAAATGTGCAGAACAACGGTGGCGATCCATCTTTATTATATTCAGCAAGTGAGTTAGCCGCTTGGGCAAACCAATCAGACCAGGCTCACTTAAACAACGATTATTATAAAGCTACCTTACGGCCCAACGTGCCGCAATCAAATTTAAGTGCCAATATTTCAGGCGGTTCAAAAAACTCTACTTATTACTTATCGCTAACCAATACCAACCAGGGAGCGATTATTAAGGAGTTTCTTTTTCAGCGTACAAATTTGCAGGCAAATATAAGCGCTACCCTTTTGGATGGCTTAACTATAGGCGCGCAAATAAGTGGCCGTCGCGAACATCACCATAACGTGGGTGTACCGGGATTGGATGATTATTTTAACCCGCTATTAAGTATCGAAAGTATGTGGCCTACAGAAAAGGAATATGCTAACGATAACCCGAATTATATAAACCAAACGCATAATGTTAACGTTAATCCGGGTACATATACCAATGAAATTACCGGTTTTACCGATGATTGGGTTAACAGTTCAACAATGAACCTTAACGCGGAGTATGCCACCAAATTTGGCCTAACCGCAAAAATTATATATTCTTATCAATTTACACATGAGTACTTTGATAATTTTGAATATGACTATAATGCTTATATATATAACGCTAAAACGGGTAATTATGACAATCGTCCCCTTCTGCCCGATGGTATAACGCCCGACCCTACAGCAGCATTGTACGGAAATCAAAACCCGTATCACGAATCGCACAGAAGGGATGTAACTTCAACGTTTTCACAATTCTCCCTGAACTATGCCCACCAGTTTGGTGATCATTCCATCCAGGCGGTTGTGGCGTTTGAGCAAAAGTATTCTAAGAACCAGGATTTGGTAACGCACACCGTGCCGCCGAATAATATCATACAGTTACAGTTTTTTGCTGATTTAAATACCTTTGTTGATACACGCCCGGAAGAATCAAGCCAGGGTGTGGCCATGAAGGTAGATTATGACTTCAAGAAAAAGTATTTGTTTGAAGCCAATGCCCGTTATGACGGAAGCTATTTATTTCAGCCCGGCAAACAATACGGCTTTTTCCCCGGTGCTACTGCAGGTTGGCGTATATCAGAAGAAGGATTCTTTAAAAAGAGCCTTGCCAAAACTATTGATAATTTAAAACTAAGGATTTCTTACGGTACATCAGGTACGCCTCCTAACATTGCTTCTTTCGCGTTCCTGGGTGGTTATACTGTTAATAGCGGCAGTTCTGTTTTTGGTGGTACCTATTACCCAGGTGTGGTTCCAAGAACCCTGCCAACCACTACCTTATCATGGACTCATAACAATATAGCGAACATAGGTTTCGATTTTGATATCCTGCAGCACCTAAACGGTACCATTGATGTGTTCCAGCGCAGGCGGACAGGCATTGCTGCAACGAATTCTACTGTAGTTCTACCACAAGAAGTAGGTTATAACCTGCCCCAGGCAAACTTAAACTCTGACCTTACCCAGGGTTTTGACCTGAGCTTAACCTATACCGGCCATGCAGGCCAGGTAACCTACTCCATAGGCGGTAATGCTACAATGGGAAGAACTAAAACAGAGTATCAATACAACCCACGTTATGGTAACTCCTATGATAATTGGAGAAATAATGGATCCTATCGTTGGAATGCTATTGATTTTGGCCACCATATTATTGGCCGCTTTACATCACAGGCGCAAATTAACGCTTACCCTGTAAATATTGACGGGCAGAATAACCGTACTTTATTACCCGGTGACTTTATGTACGAGGATTTGAACCATGACGGTGTTATTAACCAGTTGGACGCGAAACCATTGGGTTACCAGGAAGGTGCACTGCCTTACTTTAACTATGGCCTAAACGGATCGATAAACTTCAAAAACTTTACTTTAAGGACCGATTGGTCTGGTGCAGGTTTGCAAACCTACTTCCGCGACTTTGAGTTAAAATATCCGTTCCAAAACGGTGGTAACTCGGCACAGTTCCTGTTAACCGATGTTTGGCACAGGGCCAACGTGTTTGATCCTAACAGCGCGTGGATACCGGGTACTTATCCTGCAATACGGATAAATAATGCCTTATCTATCTATACTGCGCCAATGGACAACCAGGGAACTGCAGGCAAAAACGATTTCTGGGAAACAAATGTTCACTATATTCGCTTAAGAAACCTTGAACTGGGTTATGCTATCCCGCCAAGTATTTTAAAGAAATATGGTATAAATGGATTAAGGGTATATGCTAATGGCAGTAACTTGTTCTCATTTGACAATGTGCACCAATTCCAGATCGATCCGGAAGTTGCTTCAACAAACGGATTGGTTTACCCCCAAGCAAAGATTTACACCTTTGGAATTAATTTGACACTTTAAGATCAATAGAATTATGAAAAATTATAAAAAATATTTAATCGTAGGTATTGTGCTTTTAAGCGGCTTCCTTGGAAGTTGTAGGAAGAACATATTAAACCTGCAACCGACAACTATCGTTACCGACCAGCAAATATGGACGGATCCACACCTGGTTACCGGTTTATTAGCCAACTTTTATGGCCGCTTAGGTAGTGAGTATACTGATGCGACAAACTATATAGACATGTGCGATTTTGACGAGGCTATGTACTCGGGCCAAAGCAACTCCGGTAACGAAGCGCATAATGCCCTTATTAATTATGCCAATAACCGCCAGTTCTTATATGATTATACGCTCATCCGCGACTTGAACAACGCGATTGTAAATGTGGATCTTTATGGCGCGGCTACGTTAGATGCCGGGACGAGAACACAGTTTAAATCTGAAATCAGATGGCTGCGGGCATTCCAGTATTTTCAAATGGTAATAAGGGAAGGTGGCGTGCCATTGGTAACTACCCCATTAAATTATGACTATAGTGGTAATGTTGGGCCGTTACGCCAGCCCCGTGCTACAGAGGCTGCAACTTATGATTTTATTGCCAGCGAAATGGATGCTATAATTCCTACTATCGGTAATAGCACAACTAAAGCTGCAGACAATTCAAGGGCCAATATGTATACCTGCTACGCTTTAAAGAGCCGTGCAATGTTGTATGCTGCTTCTATAGCTAAGTACAATGCCCTGAATACGCCTTCTATTACACTTCCGGGTGGCGAAGTGGGAATACCCGCAGCCAGTGCAAATGCATATTATGCAAAATCTCTTGCTGCTTCTTTAGCGGTAATAAACAGTGGTCTTTTCCAGCTTTATAACAAGGATCCTAACCTGGGCGAAAATTATTATGAGGCTATAAGAAACAAGGGTGGCAATCTTGAAGCTATATTGGTAAGAGATTATTTAACCTCTAAAGCTAAAACACACCTTTTTGCGTATGACAATATTCCACGTGGTTTAATGGAAGATAACTTAAGCTCATCACAAACTACGCCTACATTAGGCATGGTAGAAAGCTATGATTATCTTGACGGCACACCCGGTACCATAAAGATACGCACAGCTGATAATAGCGATTTTATTTACTATACCAACCCGTCTGATGCATTCGCTAATCACGATGCTCGCCTTTATGGAACGGTAATATATCCAAACGCGCCTTTTAAAGGTAGCATTGTACAAATACAAGCCGGTGTAATGGTATGGAACGCTGCAACCAGCACTTATACTACGGTGGAAGGCGCTAACTTAGCATCAACTTATACCGATGGTGGTATATTAACTTCTATTAACGGCCCTCACCGTACAATTAACCAGGTATCAAACACCGGTTTTTATATACGCAAATGGGTTGACAATGGTGCAGGTACAAGTACCCGTGGTATTGCAAGTGATGTATGGTGGATATGGTTCCGCTTAAGCGAAATGTACTTAAATGCTGCTGAAGCATCTGTTGAAACAGGTGACCTTGCAGGCGCTGCAACTTATGCTAACTTTGTAAGGGCAAGGGCTGGGTTTACAGGCACCGGTTTATATACTGCTGCCACGCCTAACCTTCGCGACAGGATACGGAATGATTTTAAATGCGAGTTTGCTTTTGAAGACCACCGCTGGTGGGATTTAAAACGCTGGAGAATTGCCGACCAGTTATTTAACGGTGGTAGTATAAACGGCCAAACGGTAACCCCGGCTACAACAAATCCCGATGCGGTTGCCTACGCGTTGTACCCTTACCGTGTAATACGCCCTGGCGATCCGACACGTGATGGTAAGTATGTGTTTGTTAAAATTATAGCGCCGCGTTTCAAAAACCCACGGTTCTTCCAGTTGTTTAACTATTACAACATAATTACGCAAAGTATCATTAATAGCAATCCATTGATTAAGCAAAACCCATTCTTTTAACCTTAAGATCATGAAAAATAAAGTATATATTATTCAGACATTACTTATAGCAATAGCAATATTCGCTATATCGGGATGCGCGAAAGACAATTATGTCGCGCCGCAATCCATCCTATCCGGGCATGTTGTTTACAATGGCCAGGCTGTAGGTGTGCGCACAAATGGTTTTGCATCAGGTGGCGCTCAATTAGAGCTTTGGCAGCACGGGTACGCGTTTTTTACAAAAATACCGGTATACATTAACCAGGATGGTTCTTACTCGGCGTTATTGTTTGACGGTGATTACTTACTGGACAGGCTTTCAGGCTCACCGTGGGTAAACCAAACAGATTCAATAGCCGTGCATGTAAAAGGTAATACGGTAGTGGATGTACCGGTAACTCCTTTCCATTTTGTAAGCGCAGCAACTTACACAAATACCGCTACTACGGTTACGGCAACAATAACTATCACAAAACCAAATGCAGCAAGTGTGCTAACCTCTTCAAGCTTATATTTAGGAAGAACTACGTTGGTTGATAATAAGCTGAATGATGCTGCGGTTACTATTACTGCTGCCAATATTACCATTGGCACACCATTTACAGCAACTGTAACTATCCCGGCAGCATTGCAAACTGCCAGTGTTATATATGCAAGGGTAGGTGTTACAACGGTAGGATCAACCGAACTGGAGTTTTCACCGGTTGTTGCTATTACGCTGCACTAATTTAATATAACCGAGTTGTCTCAAATAAATGACAACTCCGTTTTTATTAGGCTGATTGACAAAAAATAACAAACCATAATTATTGATTAAATTTAAAACATAGGGCAACATTTGTTGCCCTATGTTTTTTGTATATAAGCTGTAGAATAGATTTTAAATCTTCTACTAAGGAAAATGGACTGAACAAAAGGTTAATTTATCACGCCACTTCTCAAAAGGAACCAATTTTAGATCAACTGGTAAAAACTAAGGCTTTACAAATGAAACGGATAGGTTTTTTAATAGCAGCATTAATACTTTCAATCGGTTTTGCTAATGCCCAGCGCGGCAATAATTTTATTAATGCAAAAAGGGTTAGCGCTGATAAATTTGGTAATGATAGGCAATGGTATATACAGAATATTCCCTTTTTTGAATGTTCTGACAAAAAAATAGAAGGGGTATACTATTACCGGTGGAAATTATATAAAGCGCACTTAAAGAATTTAGGGGCTAACGGCTATATAATCACCGAGTTTTTAAATACGATGGGATGGGACAAGAAGCCCTATAATTCGCTTAATGACGCAACAGGTTTTCATATGTATGAAGGCAGGTGGTTGAAGGATACCAGGTATGTAAGCGATTATATCAACTTTATGTACCAAAAAGGCGGCAACGACCGCCATTTTAGCGAAGCCATAGCCGATGCAGCTTATGCCTGTTATTTAGTAACCCCCGATAAGGAATTTATTACGTCGCAGTTAGCTTCCATGGTGAGTATATATAATAAATGGAATGATCATTTTGACCCGGCGAAAGGCTTATATTATATTGAACCATTGCTTGATGCTACAGAGTATACTATTTCATCAATAGATGCCAGTAATGGAAAAGACGGATTTAGAGGGGGCGATTCTTTCAGGCCATCAATTAACAGTTTTATGTATGCCAATGCATTGGCCATTAAAAATATCGCTCTGCTAAAAAATGACACCGCTACAGCCCGTGTTTTTGCACAAAACGCCGTAAATATTAAAAATGAAGTACAAAAGAGTTTATGGAATGACCAGATGAACCATTTTATTGACCGGTATAAAGTAACCAATCCATACGTAAAATATTGGGATTATATAAGGGGCCGGGAACTGGTGGGCTTTGTTCCGTGGACCTATAATTTGCCGGATGATAAGCAGAACTATAATGCCGCATGGCAGCATATTTTATCACCCAATGAGTTAAAAGGTGAATACGGGTTGAGGACAAATGAACCATCGTATCAATATTATATGAAACAGTACCGATATGATAAGCCAACAGGCCTGCGTGAGTGCCAGTGGAACGGCCCGAGTTGGCCTTTTCAAACATCGCAGGTATTGCTGGGGATGGCCAACCTGCTCAATAATTATCAGCATCATAATATTACGGCTAAAGATTATTTTAACGCTTTAAAGCAATACACTTTACAACACTACACAAAGGATGGCGGCTTTAACCTCTATGAAGATTATGACCCCGATAAAGGTGGCCCGGTAGTTGACCTGCCCCAACGAAGTGAGCATTATAATCATTCTGAATATAATGATTTGATAATTACAGGCTTATGTGGGTTACGGCCAATGGCGGGGGATAGTGTTGTCATAAATCCATTGATCTCTAAAAACGACATCAAATATTTATGCCTGCAAAATGTAAGCTATCATGGGCATAATTTAAGTATTGTTTATGATGAAACCGGGCAGCAATATCACCAGGGTAAAGGCTTATCCGTTTATATTGACGAGAATGAGGTTATAAAAAACTCTACCTTGAAAAAACAGGTCTTAAAATTTCCCAATGCGGTTATAAAAACTGTTGCAACGCCAATTGACATGGCGGCAAACTCATCCGGCAGGGGATTCCCCAAAGTGACGGCATCCTATACAGATTCTGCTGTAAAAGTTAATATGGCTAATGATGGCAGGGTTTGGTATTTTAATGATGTAGTAAACTACTGGTCGCCCAAAGGTTCAAATAATACAACCGACTGGTACCAGGTTGAATTTGATAAACCAACAAGTGTACAACAACTGGCACTATATTTCTATGCGGATGATAAAACATTTGCAGCACCTAAGGGATATAAAGTTGAATACCTTGACGGCAGTGATTGGAAGGAAGTGCCTAAAAAAACCGCTAAACCAATAGCAAATACCAAAAATGAACTGAGCTTTAACCCGGTATCTACAACCAAAGTAAAAGTGACATTTGAGCAAGCTGATAAGTCACATTATACAGCATTGGCTGAAATGGAAGTTTTTTAACCTTTTAAAATACTGTATAATGAAACGTATTGCTCTTTTTGTTATCCTGCTAACGCTAATAGATAGTTTCGTTAAAGGCCAAAACAACACCAGTTTTATCAATGCACAACGGGTTAGTTCTGAGAAGTTTGGAAATGATAAGCAATGGTACTTGCAGAATATTCCATTCTTTGAATGTTCGGATAAGAAAATTGAAGGCGTATATTATTACCGTTGGGAACTTTATAAATCTCATTTAAAAAATCTGGGAACTAACGGGTATATTATAACCGAGTTTTTAAATACCATGACCTGGGATTTGAAACCATATAACTCACTTAACGATGCCACGGGGTTTCATATTTATGAAGGCCGGTGGTTAAAAGACAAAAGATACGTAAGCGATTATATCAACTTTATGTACCAAAAAGGCGGCAACGACCGCCATTTTAGCGAAGCCATAGCCGATGCAGCTTATGCGTACTATTTAGTTAATCCGGATAAGGAGTTTATCACCGCGCAATTACCATCAATGGTCAAGATATATAATGATTGGGATGACCATTTTGATAAAGTCAAAGGCCTGTATTATATTGAACCCTTGCTGGATGCTACAGAATATACCATTTCATCTATCGATGCCAGTAATGGCAAGGACGGGTTCAGAGGTGGTAATTCATTCCGGCCATCCATTAACAGCTTTATGTATGCCAATGCATTGGCTATTAAAAATATCGCCTTACTTAAAAATGATACTGCTACCGCTCGTGCTTTTGCACAGAACGCTGCGAATATTAAAAACGAACTGCAAAAAAGCTTGTGGAGCGATCAGTTTAACCACTTTATTGATCGTTATAAGGTAACTAACCAATATGTAAAATACTGGGATTTTATAAGGGGCCGCGAGTTGGTGGGTTATGTGCCCTGGACTTATAATTTGCCTGATGATAAGCGAAATTACAATGCCGCCTGGCAGCATATGTTATCTGTTGATGAATTAAAGGGTCCTTGTGGTTTGCGAACCAATGAGCCTACTTACCAGTATTATATGAAACAATACCGTTATTACCCAAAAGGGGAGCGGGCATGCCAGTGGAACGGGCCAAGCTGGCCTTTTCAAACATCGCAGGTATTGCTGGGTATGGCTAATCTTTTAAATAATTACCACGAGCATACCATTACGGTTAAAGATTATTTTAATACCTTAAAACAATACACTTTACAACATTATACTAAAGACGGCGGATTTGACCTGTATGAAGATTATGACCCCGATAAACCCGAAGCAATTGTCGCGGTTGATCAGCGAAGCGAACATTATAACCATTCTGAATACAATGACCTAATCATTACCGGGTTATGCGGATTGCGCCCTATGGCTGGTGATAGCATTACAATTAATCCGCTGATTGATAGGGAGAATATTAAATATCTATGCCTGCAAAATGTAAGCTATCATGGACATGATCTGAGTATAGCTTATGATGAAACGGGACAAAAATATCACGTGGGAAAGGGATTATCTGTTTATGTGGATGGGAAGGCCATTATAAAAAACGAACCGTTAAAAAAGCAAATTATAAAACTGCCAAAAGCTATCATAAAACCGATAACTGCCCCAATTAACCTGGCTGTAAATTCATCGGGTAGGGGATTTCCCAGATCATCGGCATCCTATACTGATTCAACTGTAAAAATTACTATGGCTAATGACGGCCGTATATGGTATTTTAATAATGTGGTAAATTATTGGTCGCCAAAAGGATCCGGAAATGATAGTGACTGGTACCAGCTTGAATTTGATAAGTCAAACAGCGTAAAACAGGTTGCCTTATATTTTTATGCCGATGGCCATAACTTTAATGCCCCGAAGAGTTATAAGCTGGATTATTGGGACGGAAGCGAATGGAAGGAAGTAGCTAAAAGCATATCAAAACCCATAGGCAATACAAAGAATTTATTAAACTTTTCTTCAATCTCCACGACAAAAATAAAAGTGACGTTTGAACAAGCCGATAAAACCCACTATACTGCATTGGCTGAAATAGAGGCTTACTAATTAAAATCTTATGGAGTAGTTTTAGCCGACCTTAACTTTTGCACCACACTCCCAATGTTTCCGTTCATATCGCTTCCTTCTATAATAACGGTATAATTGTTTGGGCGGTCACTTGCATAAAAGGATACGCTGGCTTTGCCATCTTTATCCGTAATTATATTGGGTTCCCAATGGATGGTGGAGCGCAGGTCATTACCCATATTGGCTGTGCTGTTTTTAACGGTGTACCGGGGCTGGTAAAAATCTTTGGGCATAGTGAATGGGAGTGGCTTATAAACATAAGTTCCGGGTGTTGCTTTCATAAAAGGCCCGTTGCCTGTGCGGGTGGTGATCTCGATAAACGCCCATTGAATATCGACGTAAAATGATTCTATTGTATCCCGAACTTTTACATGGTGGCGATCATAAACGGGTACTACCTCATGGATATAGAATTTATCACCATATTTTGCCTGGTACTGCAAATTATACATTACTTCAATACCTTTAATATCTTCAGCTGTATAATAATCCATGTAAATTTTCAGGAATTCATGTCTTTCGTTTATTTCCCTGGGTACAAAATCCAATGCTATCCCATCAATTATAAAAACTATTTTTTTGTCAAAAAGTACATAGTATTGTTGTTTGCCAGAACAGCTAAGGCAGGGAGTCCACAAACCATACTCCTTAAACCCTTTGATCTTTTGTTCCAGCAATTGCCCTAAAGTCATTTTTCGGGCTTTTAACATATCCTTTTCGTCAAGTACTTGGTCGGCCTCTCCCGGCCCGTTCAGGTTTTCCGACCCCTTTACTACTTTCTTCTCATTAATTACCACTTCTTTTAATTGATGGCCCTCGCCGCGGTTTTCCTGATCTGCCTTAAGCTGTGCTATTTTGGTATGGGTGTTATTAAGCAATACTGTATCGCTGTTTACATACCAGGGGATTTGTTGTCGGGTTGGTTGTGCAAAGGCGGGTGGTTTAAATTCGTTTAATATCTCTACACCCACATTAAAGCTTTTGCCTTTTTTATTAGTGGATGTTATTAGGAAAGCGGCCGTATCAATCGGCATAAAGCCCTTAAAAGTAAAAATGCCGTCTTTGCCCGTCTGCGTATCTTTTATTATAAAAGGGTTTTTTGAATAGAGCGTAACGCCCGATTTTTCTACCGGCTTACCCAATACATTGGTTATTTTACCTTGCACGGTAAATTCCGGCTGCGCAATGTATTCTATAGGCTTTGTTTTAGTATCTACCATTTGTTTCCAGTCGTAACCCACCCAGCCCTGGGTAAGCATAAGGTTATCAACCGCTGCGGCTTTTTCGGGTGTGTTTGCTGCTAAATAATAATTGGGATCTTCAATGGTTCCCTTCAGGTCAGAAGTAAACAGCAGGTCGTTGAGTATATTACTACCCAAGCTGTCTGTTTTTACCTGGCCGTTATCAATTACGGCTAAGGAGAATTTGCCTTGTATAGGTTCGCCGGTTTTAGCGGTTACTACTATATTTAATGCGATACTGTCGCGCAGGGCATAACTTTGCTTGCTGGGCGTTACACGAATGTTGAGGTTATCCTGGTGGTCTATATAAACTATCCGTTCATTAACAGGCTGGTAGGCGCTATTAAGCAACGTAAAGTGTGCAATGCCAGTAGGGAATGCGCTTGCAGATAACCGGTTTAACGACTTCTCGTTTTTAAGCAGAATACGGGCTGCGTAACAAATTATCCCGCGCGACTGACCGATGAGGTAATAACGGTTACCCATTAAATTTGAGGAATTCTCAATAGCTACTTCCAGCGAGTCATTGCCTTTGGCTGTTACGCTTAAGGTTGTGCCAGAGGGGTTTATTTGAGGTAGTGGGTAAGCCTTTGTTATTCCATTAGGTGAATTAAGTTTAGCAGTATAACTTTCGCCCGCCAGTGGCATTAGATCAAAACTGCCCATGCCTTTGTGCATTGATTTGAATGTGGCTACCACCTGTTGTTTGCTGTTATAGATACTGCCTGATACCTCTGTCCCTTTGCCATCTTCCCCAATGGCTTTGAAGCCAATTTTACTGGTTATCCCCGCTACAAGGCTGCCACCCTCGGGCATAAATTGCAAATCCGTGTTTTCCGAGCGGTTGATGGTTATGGGGATAGTAAGTTTACTGGTATCACCGTCCAAACCGGTTTGTTGTGCCTGTATGGATAAATTCTTTAAGGCTGTTTTATCTGCCAAATCAAAGTTTACATCCAGGGTGCCGTCTATACCTGTAGTTACTTTTCCTCGTGTGATGGTATGCATTCCGTTCATTACGCGTAACTGCATATCCCGCAAGCCCAAAGCTTGTTTGTTTAACCCGGTAAAGCGCAGGCTGGCTTGTACTTTATCTTTAGTTCCTTCATCAGTTAACTTAAAATCTGCTTTTACCAAAGTTGACGCATTGCTTGCTTTGGAGATATAGATATCCTTTTTAAAAACATAATCTTCACCAAAGTTCCGCATCCAGTTGGTATAGGCATGCAGGGTATAGCTACCCTCAGGTACTTCGTCTTCATCCAAAGCTATATTGCCCCAGCTTAAACCGGAACTTACAGGTACCATAATTCGTTTTACCATATTGCCTGTCGCGCCATCCAACTCCACGTAAAGCAAACCGCTACGTGTGGATGGGGTTAAGAAATCCGCATTTAGTAAATAGGATTTGAAACGCAGGGTATCGCCTAAATTATAATAGGGTTTATCTGTTTGCAGGTATAGTTTTTCAATAGGTAAACGCTTATGCAGGCTGTCCTGTAAATCCATTAGCTTTGCCAATCCGGGGTCGCCAATTTTTACCTGGGCAAAAGCTGCACCTGAACAAATCCAGAAAAAGAAAAACAACCAGACCTTTCTCATGGCGTACTTTTAGCTGTTGTTAACTTCTTTACCACACTACCAATATTCCCGTTCATATCGCTGCCCTCCACAACAACCGTATAATTATTGGGATGGTCGCTGGCATAAAAAGTTACCAATGCCCTGCCTTGCGCATTGGTTGTTATATTCGGCTGCCAATTGATGGTAGAGCGGAAGTCTTTAGTTTCACCAGGCAATGCTTTTGCTGTATACTTTGGCCTGTAAAATTGTTTAGGAGCAGCCCATTGTACCGGCCTGTATTCATACGTCCCCGGAGGCCCCTCTATATTGGGGCCGGTTCCGGCTTTTGTAGTCACTTCTATAGCCGAAACTAATTCTCCGGGACTATATTTTAACATATGTTTATAGGTATCCATTACCTCGATACCTTTGATGGTTTTCGCAGTTAAATTGTCCATATAATACTTTGTTCCATAGGTAGGAGGGAAAAGCGAAGGCACAGGATCCCCGTCAATAAATAACCTTAAACGATAGCCACCTATCTGGTAATAATGTGCGCCGTTTGGATAAAATCGTTCTATAAAACCTTTTACATTTTTTGTAAGCAACGCTAATAAAGTCATATCCCCAGACTTTTCCATATCCTTTTCATCCAGTATTTGGTCAGCGCCACCAGGGCCGTTCAAATTAAAAGAGCCCTTAATGATCTTTGTGTTTTTGATATCTACTTCCTTCAGCATACGGTCGCCTGTATACTTTTCTTCCTCTAATTTTTGACTTTTAGCGACGGATTGTTGCATTGCTGTATCGGTATTTACAAACCAGGGTAAATAACGCACTATTGGTTTACTAAATTCGGCTGGCGGTATTTGGTCGACAGCTACATCAATACCAAAATTTTTGCCTCTTTTATTGGTAGCATCCACAAAAAATAAGGCCGTGTCTGTTACCGGAAAATCATCAAACAGGAATCTACCCTTAGCATCTGTTTTCATTGTTTTGACAATCCGGGGCTTTGCTGAAACGATGGTTACGCTTGAACCCACTACGGGTGTATGGATTAATTTAGTCACCCGGCCCTGTATAGAAAACTTAGGTTCAGCTTCAAATTTAATGGGTTGAACCGGCCCGGATAACTGTTGCCAGTCATAACCAATCCAGCCTTGTGTTAGCATCAGGTTATCCAATGCCTGTTTGTTTTGTAGCTTGTCCTGTAAATAATATCCCGGCTCTTCTACAACGCCTTTAAGGTCAGAAGTAAGTAGCAAATTTGTAGTGAGGTAATTGGAAAGGCTGTCAACAGGAGCCTGCTCATCATCTGTTACCGCTAATGAGAAATTGCCTTGTACCGAGTTGCCCGCTTTATCAGTCACCAATATATTTAGGGCGATGCTATCCCGTGCCGAATAGGTTTTTTTAGGTGCACTGATGGCTATGTTTAAATTATCGTGATGATCAATATAAACAATACGTTCATTCAAAGGCTGCCCCTGTTGGTTAAGCAAACTAAATCGGGCAATACCCGACGGGAACACGCCTTTGGCCACCGTAAAGGTTTTGGTTGTGTTGTTGCCGAACTGTATCGCGCGCGCATAACAAACAACCTCGCGCGATTTACCTGTAAAATAAAGGGTTGAGGGTTGCAGTTCGGGGGTTACGGAGATGGTTACTGTTAGAGAATCAGCCCCCTCTAAATCTCCCCCTGTAGGGGAGACTTTCAATACCTGGTTTTTAATACTTATCGCCGTTCCATTAAGTTTTACCGCTGGCAGCGGGTAAGTTTTTATTACGCCACCCGACAGGTTGGCTTTGGCAGTATAGGTTTCTCCGCTTTGCGGAGTTAGGATAAATGATCCCATGCCCTTATGTAAGGATGAAAAAGCAACAACTTCTTCCTGTTTGCTGTTATATATTTTACCCGAAACATTAACGTTCCTGCCATTCTCCCCAATAGCCTTAAAGCCTACCTTTGTTGTTATCCCGGCAACCATATTGCCACCTTCGGGCATAAACTGCAAGTCGGTATTTTCGGGGCGGTTAAGCACTAGCGGGATATCCATTTGCCTTTCTTCGTCCTGAGTATCTTCGGTACGTATATTTAAATTATGTGCATCGGCTTTTGCGGGCAGGTTGAAATTGACATCTACCATTCCCGCCAGATCGGTTTGTGTTTTACCACTAAACAACGTCCGTTTGCTATCATGTACCTTTAACTGCATCTCTTTTAACAATACCTTTTTATTGGCCTCGTCCGAAAATACCAACGTGGAATGAATATTTTCCTTACCATCTATTACTGACGAGCCTGATTTGATATTCACCAGCCAGTGATTGTTATTACTGCCGGTTATATATACATTTTTAGTAAACAGGTAGCCTGTACCAAAATTTCGCATCCAGTTGGTATAGGCCCTTAATATATAGCTGCCTTGTGCAACGGCCTCACTATTTATAGGTATTTGGCCGTACCCTGTGCCACCAGTTAAGGGCATCATTGTGCGGCTTACGATGTTGGCGTTTTCATCGGCCAGTTCAATATATAATAAGCCGCTTCTAACGGCGATGTTAAAATAATCGGCATTAAATAAATAGGCTTTTAACCAAATGGTGTCGCCCAGGGTATAAAAGGGTTTGTCGGTTTGTATGTATGCTTTTTCTACTGGCAGGCGCTTATGCAGGGTATCCTGTAAGTTTAATAAACGTACCAGGCCCGCATCATTAATTTTTTGCTGGCCAAAAGTTTGCACTGGTGGCTTAACTTCTTTATAAGTTGATGGTTGAAATTCAAATGGCAACATCTCGCCAACACGCTGTGATGCCATATCGCCGCCCCACAATATGTTAGGGTCGAAAAATCCGTTGGCGGCTATTAATGTTTCGCGGCTTCCCACTCCTTTCGGTTTCAGGTAAGAAGTTTGTGATTTGTAGTTAATGCTTGTTGGCGCATTAAAGCGTATAAATTTTTCATCTCTTCGTGCCACTACATCAAAACCTCCGGAATTTGTGTACAACTTAAATTTCTCGCTAACCAGGTTGTTTGCCCATAATGCACGTATAAAGTGCATTCTCGACCCAAAGTAGGCATCGTCCCTTGCCCGCAATACTTTTTTTAGCTCATTTGGTTTAAGGCGGGCGGTATCCTCGGCAAAAAAATAATTACCCTGGAAGGAAACCTCATCTGCTGTACGCCTAAAAGCCGTTAAAAAGTAAGTGATCTTATACCCCAGCTTTTTATTGTCTATTATTAAGGGTTTATCGGCTGCAGCTGTGAGATAGGATGTTCTCCTGTTGTAGGTAAAAGATATATCATCCGGGTTGTCGATATAACATTCCGTATTTTTTGTGCCGATAAACTCATGCAGAAACATTTCCATTTCCTGTTCGCGGCTGATGGCGTTTGCATCTTTAGGAGCGCCGATGGTAACTTCTTTTAACTCGTTTGCCTTATGCTTTAATAAAATGTTTAAGCCTTTGCCCGCATAATTAGAAAGCGTTTGCGATTCATAACCTACATAACTCACAATAAGCGGGATATTGCGCTCTGTACTGCTTATTTTAAAATTGCCTTCTTTATTTGATGTAGTTCCCTGGTAGGTGCCGTTTAAGTAAATATTGGCGCCGACTATTGGCTTCCCGCTTTCGGCATCAATAACCCTTCCACTAATCTCTTGCGCCCGCAAAACCGTAGCGAATAACAGGAACGATGTTACCAGGCAAATAACACGTACAAATTTTATATATACGGGCATAATAAGATCAGGAATTGAACTTCGATTTATAATTGGCTAACGAATATATTAGTTATCTATTTAAAAAACAACTGTTTATTTCACAATTATTTTTTAAATTTTACTTGAATACCTAACCGAAATGTACTTACTTTAGATTAACCAATTTACCTGATGTTATTATCCCTGAAAAAAGCTGTCATTCTATTAACAGCAGGTTTACTGACCCTGCCAGTTGTTTATGCGCAAAAGGCCCAAACCAACTTTAAATTTGATTTTGGTAAAGGCAAAGCCGACAGGGGATACACCAAGGTTACGCCCGAAACAGTTTTTAACGATCAAACCGGCTATGGATTTGATTTTGACTCGAAAGTAGCTGCGGTAGTTAATAATGATAACAGGCTAACGGGGGATTATGTTACGGCTGATAAGCCATTTTATTTTTCGGTAAATGTGCCCGAGGGTAATTATAAAGTGACCGTGACTTTGGGAGATAGTAAAGGCTATAGTTTAACAACCATACGTGCTGAATCGCGCAGGCTGATGCTGGAAAAGATAAAAACAGCTAACGGTGAAATAAAAAAGCTAAGCTTTATTGTAAATATCCGCAGGCCGGTAATTAGCACTGGTGGCGAGGTGAGCAGGAAACCGCGCGAGTTTGGCAAGTTGGATTGGGATGATAAGCTTACCCTCGAATTTAATGATAGCCATCCTTGTATTGATGCCGTTGAAATAGAAAAGGTGGATAACCAGGTAACCGTTTATTTGGCAGGCAACTCAACTGTTGTTGACCAGGATGATGAGCCGTGGACGTCATGGGGACAAATAATACCCCGTTTTTTTAAGCCGGGTGTAGCCATTGCAGATCATGCGGAATCGGGTTTGGCATTGAGCAGTTTTTTGGGCAGCCATCGTTTGGATAAGGTTTTAAGCGTGGCAAAACCGGGCGATTACCTGTTTATCGAGTTTGGGCACAACGACCAGAAAGAGAACGGGCCCAATGATGGCGCTTATAAATCATATACTGCCTATTTTAAAACATTTATCAGCAGGGCAAGGGAAAAGCAAATGATTCCTGTCATCGTTACCTCGACAAGCCGCCGCCAGTTTAATGCTAAAGGCGAGGTTGAAAACACTTTAGGTGATTTTCCCGACGCTGCCAGAAAAGTAGCGAAGGAGTTAAGTGTGCCGCTGATTGACCTGAATGCTATGACCGCTAAGTTTTACGAGGCGCTGGGCAACGAAGGATCGAAAAAGGCCTTTGTATGGTACCCGGCCAATACCTATCCCGATCAAAAAGTCGCATTGGCAGACAATACGCATTTTAACGGTTATGGTGCGTATGAAATTGCCAAATGTATTATTGAGGGAATAAGGGCCAATCATTTGGGCATTGAAAAATATTTGATCGACAGCCCACCTTTTGATCCATCGCACCCGGATGATGTTAATACCTGGAGCTTACCGCCAAGCCCTAAAAATAGCACGGTTAAACCTGACGGAAATTAAATACTGATATGAAAAAGTCATTCATTATTATACTTACACTGCAACTATGCATACTTATTGCAAAAGCGCAACAAGTGCTGGAAACGGGTTCATTAAAACCCATGCCTTCTGAATGGGTAGATAAAGAAACAGGACACAAGGTGATCCGCTTAATTAACCGGGAAGGAACCAACGGCAGTTTTTATTTTAACAATAATTGTTTTGTACCGCAAAAAGGGAGCGAAGGGGACATTATGGTTTTTTCAGGAAGTACACCAATTGGCAATCAATTATTCACAGTTAATTTAAAAACCTTTAAAACAGAACAATTAACCAACAGACGGCGGGTATCGGGCGAAATGGTTTGCCCTAAAACACGCGAGGCCTTTTACAACAGCGGCGACAGTGTTTTTGCTGTCAATGTTGATACCCGCCAAACGCGGTTTGTATATGCTTTCCCGGCCGGTTTTGGTGCCAATGCAAGTACCGTAAATGCGGATGGCACCTATTTGGCCTGTGCAAAATCTGAAGGCGATACCGAAAAAGAGATATTAAAGCAATACCCGGATAAAAAGGATTTTTTTAACCGAATTTATGATGCACATATACTCCATACGCTGTATGTTGTCAACATCAAAACAAAAGAGCTGAAGCAATTGCACCAGGAAAACGAATGGACAAACCATTTACTTTTTTCGCCAACCGACCCGGATATTTTATCCTATTGCCACGAGGGGCCGTGGGAAAAGAATGACCGTATCTGGAACATCAATATAAAAACAGGCGAAACCAAGCTGATGCATGTACGCACCATGAATATGGAAATTGCGGGCCATGAGTTCTTTTCGCCAACAGGCAATACCGAATGGTTTGACCTGCAAAAACCTAAAGGATCTACATTTTTCCTGTCTGGGATCAACATGAAAACAGGCAAGGAAGAAAGGGTTTACCAAATGGACAGGAATGAATGGTCAATTCATTTTAATATATCTAAAGATGAAAAGACGATCATCGGCGATGGGGGTGATGCCGGACAGGTCGCAAAAGCACCAGATGGTATGTGGATATACCTGTTTAAACCGGAAGGCGATCACTTAAAGTCGGAAAAGCTGGTGAATATGAAAAATCATAATTATCATCTTGAACCCAATGTGCATTTTTCGCCGGATGAAAAGTGGGTTATCTTCCGCGCAAATTTTGAGGGGCCGGAACAGATTTATGCTGTTGAGATTGCCAAACATTAAATACTCGACATGTACCTAAAGAACTATATAAAATACATTGCTACTTTAACTTTAGTATCATACGCGTTTATTTCCTCGGCACAAATTAGCTGGCCCGTTATTACCAAACAAGCCAAACCATGGGCACGCTGGTGGTGGGAAGGCAGTGCGGTAGATAAGGAGAACCTTGCCTGGAACATGGAAAGTTACTATGAAGCAGGTTTGGGAGGACTGGAAATAACGCCTATTTATGGAGTAAAAGGACAGGAGGATAAATTTATTGACTACCTGTCGCCAAAATGGGTGGGGATGCTTAAATACACCTTGCAGGAAGCCAAGCACTTAGATATGGGCATTGATATGGCCAATGCCACGGGTTGGCCCTTTGGCGGCCCATGGATTACCGCTGCCGATGCCAGTAAAGAACTGTTCTCAAAAACCTATGATGTTAAAGGGGGTAGTAGTTTAGCAGAGAAAGTTGAGTTTATACAACAGCCGTTAGTCCGGGCCGATGGACAGGCACCGAAAATCACGGATTTGATTGAACCCATCGGCAGTAATAAAAATCTGCAGTTAATGGCGCTCGACCAGGTGAGATTTGAAAAACCCATACCCCTAACCGTATTAATGGCTTATGATGGCAAAGGCCAGGCCTTAAATTTAACCAGCAAAGTTGACGCAAGCGAGAAGCTAAACTGGATAGCTCCGGTTGGAAGTGATTGGAAACTATATGGCCTCTTCCTGGGCTGGCACGGCAAAATGGTAGAACGTGCCGCGCCGGGTGGTGAAGGTTATGCGATTGACCATTTTTCGGCCACTGCATTGCATCATTATTTGGATCGTTTTGATAAAGCCTTTGCAGGGCAAAAAGTATTGGGTATCCGGGCCTTTTTTAATGATTCTTACGAAGTAGACGATGCCCGCGGGCAGTCTAATTTTACACCTGATTTTTTTAACGAATTTATAAAACGCCGCGGGTATGACCTGCGCGATCATCTGCCTGCTTTATTTGGCACAGAGAAGGACGGTCGCATATTTTCTGACTACCGCGAAACCATGTCGGACTTGTTATTGGACAATTTTACCAAGCCGTGGCATGCCTGGGGGCAGTCAAAAGGCTCGTTAATCAGGAACCAGTCGCACGGCTCGCCATCAAATATACTGGACCTGTATGCCGCTATTGATATACCCGAAACGGAAGGATTGGATATACTGAGATATAAATTTGCCACCTCCGCAGCGCATGTTAACGGCAAGCCTTTGGCTTCGTCCGAATCGGCAACATGGTTAAACGATCATTTCCTGTCGTCATTGGGTGATGTAAAGCAAACTATTGATAAATACTTTATCGGCGGGGTAAATCATATCTTCTATCACGGCATCAGCTATTCGCCAAAGGATGCGCCATGGCCGGGCTGGCTGTTTTATGCGGCTGTTCATTTTAATCAAACTAACCCGTTCTGGGATGATTTTTCTACACTCAACAATTATATTGCCCGTTGCCAGTCGTTTTTGCAGCAGGGTAAGCCGGATGATGATGTGCTGGTTTATTATCCCATTTTCGACAGCTTTGCCGAGCCGGGCCGCGATCTGCTGAAACATTATGATGCCATGACGCCTGAATTTAAAGGCACGGGCTTTGAATCTACGTCAACAGAAATGCTGAAAAAAGGCTACGCTTTTGATTTTATATCTGACAAGCAAATACAACGAATACAGCCATTAGGCAGTCAAATACTTACCGGTGGAATAAACTTTAAAACCATATTATTGCCAGATTGCAAGTATATACCATTGCCCACATTTACCCGGATAATTGAACTGGCAAAGGCGGGGGCAACCATAGTAGTTTATAAAAATTTACCCTCGCAAGTGCCCGGTTTTGGCAAATTGGATGAACGTGAAAAAGCGTTGAATACCTTATTAGTTACATTGAAATTTGGCGATGCCAAAAACGGTGTCAAGTCAGCTGCAATTGGTAAAGGAAGAGCGCTGATAGGAGGTGATGTTGAGAAATTATTAGCTGCTGCAAATATTCGCAGAGAAACCATGACCGATAACGACCTGCAATTTACCCGCCGTAAATATAAAACAGGCAATAGCTACTTTATAGCTAACAAAGGCGACAAGGCGATAAACGGCTGGGTGCCTGTTGAAGTAAAAGCTACATCAGTTGCCGTTTTTGACCCAATGCTGAAGACGTCAGGGTTGGCAAAGGTTAGAAAGTCCGGCAGCGGAAATGCGGAGGTTTACCTGCAATTGCAGCCCGGCGAAAGCTGCATTTTGCAAACATCGCCCACACCGTTAAAAGGAGCGGAGTACCCGTATTTTAAAACTGATGGGGAGCCTGTAGACATAAAAGGTTCCTGGGCAGTTAAATTTACATCCGGCGGCCCTACGTTGCCACAACCCTTAAAAGTAGAGGACCTGAAATCGTGGACAGACATAGGCGGTGATGATCTCAAAGCATTTTCGGGTACTGCCAGTTATACCATTTACTTTAAACAACCAACACAAAACGCTACTGCCTGGACACTTGATTTGGGTAAGGTGTATGAAAGCGCTGATGTCTATTTAAACGGAACAAAACTGGCTACCTTGTTAGGGCCGCAATACACGGTTGCGATACCGGCTGCACAACTTAAACCCATTAATGAACTGGAAGTGAAGGTCTCCAACCTAATGGCTAACCGTATCATTGATATGGAAAAGAAAGGCATCCCTTACAAGATATTTTATAATACCAACTTCCCGGCACATAACCGCGAGAATCGTGGGGCCGATGGCTTATTTACTGCCATTAAATGGGACCCCAAGCCATCCGGTTTAGTTGGGCCGGTAAAACTTATACCAATGCATACTTTTTTACCATAACTTATGAAGAACTTACTATTACTCGCCCTGTTATTGCCTTTATTCGCTATTTGCAAAGATGCTGAACCGGATTGGGTGAAAAACGCAGGCGCTAAAACATACCCATCAAAAAAGACTGTTTATTATGCAAATAGTTATGGAGCTCTTGGCGATGGCAAAACATTAAACTCGGCTGCTATTCAAAAAGCAATTGAATATTGTGCGTCAAAGGGTGGGGGTATTGTTTCCTTTAAACCGGGTAAGTATTTAACGGGATCATTGTTCATCAAAAAAAATGTAGTGCTTAATATTGATAAAGATGTAGAGTTGATGGGTAGCCAAAATATAAAAGATTATCCCGAAATTGATACCCGCATTGCCGGTATAGAAATGAAATGGCCTGCTGCTTTGATAAACATTATCGGTCAGCAAAATGCGGCTATAACCGGTAAAGGCTTGATAAATGCACAGGGAAAGCCATTTTGGGACCTGTACTGGAATATGCGCAAAGATTATGATGCCAAAGGTTTACGCTGGATAGTAGATTATGATGCCAAGCGCCCGCGCACTTTACTTGTATCCAACTCGGCGGATGTTACTATAAAAGATATTACATTACAGCAGGCGGGTTTTTGGACTGTACAACTACTGTATTCAAAACAGGTTACGGTTGATAGCATAGTCATCCGCAATAATGTTGACGGGCACGGGCCAAGTACGGATGGAGTGGATATTGATTCGTCAAGCTGGGTATTGGTGCAAAATTGCGACATAGATTGTAATGATGATGATTTCTGTTTAAAGGCGGGCCGCGATTGGGATGGTTTAAGAGTAAATAAACCGACAGAGTACGTAGTTATCCGTCATTGTGTTTCGAGGGCAGGGGCGGGCTTAATAACCACCGGCAGCGAAACATCCGGCGGCATAAGGCATGTATGGGCCAGTGACTTAACCGGTAATGGCACAACCAATGGTTTCAATATGAAATCGGCAACGACAAGGGGCGGAGTTGTGGAAGATATCCATTTTAACAATATCGTGATGAATGGCGTGGGCACAGCTTTCCAACTATCCATGAACTGGAACCCAAGTTACAGTTATTCTAAACTCCCAGATGGATACAATATGGAAACCATACCCGAACATTGGAAAAAGTTACTACACAAAGTAGAGCCTGCCGAAAAGGGTATACCGCAATTTAAGGATGTTTATATCTCAAATATAAAAGTCAATAATGCCAAAATCGCTATGACGGCCGTTGGGTTAAATGAATCTGCATTAAAGAATTTTCATTTTGATAACGTAACTGTAGATGCATCTACTGCCGGGAGCATCAAATTTGCACAGGGTTGGCAATGGACAAACTCAAAAATAACTACTAAAGATAATACGCAACTTAATTTAAAGGATGCCGGGGCGGACAAATAAATAATATCATGATAAAAAAGTTTAATATTCTATTAATATTATCGTTGCTTATAGCGATAAATATACTAGCACAATCTACCGGAACTGCCCGCAAGACTGACCTGTTTGATAAAAACTGGTTGTTTTACCAGGGAGAAGCGGAAGGTGCGGATAAAGCAGTTTTTAGTGATGCTAAATGGCAAGATGTAAATGTACCGCATGACTGGAGCATATTAGGAAAAACCGATCATGATAACCCGACAGGTCGGGGAGGTGGTTACCTGCCAGCGGGCATTGGTTGGTACCGCAAGCATTTTGAAATGGATGCAGCCGATGCGCAAAAACAAATATTAATTACTTTCGATGGTATAATGGCCAACAGCGATGTTTGGATAAACGGTTTCCATTTAGGCAAGCGCCCATACGGTTATTCTACACTTAACTATGACCTGACCGGGCATTTGAATTTTGGCAAGGGCAAAACAAATATCATTTCTGTGAGGGCCGATAATACCATTCAGCCTGCATCCCGGTATTATACCGGCGCGGGTATTTATCGCCATGTACATTTAACCGTTACTGATCCATTGCACATTGCAACTGATGGTGTATTTATAACAACGCCAATGGTCACAGCTAAAAGCGCAAGAGTGTTTATAAAGGCAACTTTGGTTAATAATACCAAAGAGTCAAAAACTTTTACAACGCGCACCTTAGTTTATGATAATACGGGGCGAAACCTCAATTTTCCGTATGCTAATGCTACAAAGCATACCGTTGCCGCAGGGCAATCTGTTATGGTTGATGAAGATTATACTATGGCCTCACCCAAATTGTGGAGTATAGAAACCCCGGTATTATATAAAGCGGTTACCCAGGTTTTGGTTAATGATAAAGTGGTGGATGAGCAGGTGAACAATTTTGGTATCCGCGATATTAAGTTTGATGCTGAACAGGGCTTTTTACTAAACGGCAAAAAAGTGATGATTAAAGGTGTATGCCTGCATCATGATGGCGGCGCCGTTGGAGCGGCGGTGCCTTTAGCCGTTTGGAAACGCAGGCTGGAAATATTAAAGAATATTGGCGTAAATGCTATACGCACCGCGCATAACCCCGTTGCGCCGGAGTTTTTAGATATGTGTGACCAGATGGGCTTTTTGGTAATGGATGAGAACCTGGATACCTGGGAAGCCAAAAAACAACATGCCGAAAATGGTTACGGGCAATTTTTTAAAGAATGGGGGCTAACAGATACCCGCGATATGGTGATCCGCGACCGCAATCATCCATCTATTGTGATATACAGCGTAGGTAACGAGATACATGATAATTTGGACGACTCGGCAGGTTTTAAAAAATACCGCGACCTGCAAAATATCGTGCACCAATATGATGGGACAAGGCCGGTGACTATGGCGCTTTTCCGCCCCGGTACCTCAAAGGTTTATACAAATGGATTTGCAAAAACGATGGATGTGGTGGGCCAAAACTACCGCGAAAACGAACTGATCGTGGCTCATCAAAATAACCCTACATGGAAAGTTATCGGTACAGAAAATACACATGTATTATCGGCATGGCTGGCGCTTCGTGACCATCAGTTTATTGCCGGTGAGTTTTTATGGGTAGGCTTTGATTATTTAGGCGAAGCTGATTGGCCAAATGTGGTTGACAACGAAGGTTTGTTTGACCATACCGGCGGATGGAAGCCGGTCTCTTATCAACGCGATAGCTGGTGGTCTGAAAAACCTGTTGTACATATTTTGCGCAAACAGGAAAATGCGGGCGCTGGTGCCTTGGTTGCTGACTGGACGCCAACCGATTTTGATACCTATGATGATGCCCGGGTATCGGTTTATAGTAACTGCGATGAAGTAGAACTGTTTTTAAACGGGAAATCATTGGGCGTAAAAACAAAACCAGCAGATGATTCACCGCGCGACTGGAACGTTACGTACGAAAAAGGCACAATTAAAGCCGTCGGAAAAAACAAAGGACAGGACGTTGCCACAGATGAATTAAAAACAGCAGGTGAGCCTGCCAAAATTGTTTTGACTGTCGATCATCCAAAGATAAATAACGATTGGGACGATGTGGCTTATGTTACTGCGACGGTTGTTAATGCTAATGGCATTCCCTGTCCGCGTGCCGATAAAATAATTACGTTCAGCATAACAGGTGCAGGAGTAATTGCAGCTACAGATAACGGCGACAATGCTAACCAGGATGTTCATACTTCGCCAGTAAGGCATACTTTTAACGGTAAATGTATAGCGTTGATAAAAGGCAACGGTATTGGTAATGCGACTGTAAAAGCAACATCGCCGGGGTTAACCGGTAGTGATATAGCTATTGAAATTATAAATAAGCCGGTTGAAAAATAATAGGTTATAAAACCTAATAAATGAGATGATAATAAACATGAATAGATCAACCATACATTTAAGAATTATTGCTGTATATAGTATTTTAACGCTTTCGGTTAGTTGTTTATACGCACAGCAGCTACCTCCAAAAAATAAAATACTGGCTGATATGGCTTTGGCCAATAATTACTTTATGCAAAAATGGCCGGATGCAGGGGCTACGGTAACGGTAAATGATGCCAAAGGCACCCCGATTACACGTACCAGTAATTTATGGACAAGGGCAGTTTATTATGAGGGGCTAATGGCGATGTACGCTGTGGATCCGCAGAAAAAATATTTTGATTATGCTGTTGATTGGGGCGAAAAGCACCAATGGTCGCCGCGCGATGCGGTAAATACCCGCAATGCGGATAGCCAGGCCTGCGGGCAAACCTATATTGATCTATATCAAATAGATCATAAACCGGAACAAATACAAAAGATAAAAGAATCAATTGATTTAATGATTGCCGGTGATAAAATAAACGACTGGACGTGGGTTGATGCCCTGCAAATGGGTATGCCTGTGTTTGCTAAGCTCGGCACGGTTTATAAGGATAATAAATATTATGAGCGTATGTACCAGATGTACATGCATACCAAGACCGTAGAGGGCGGCGGATTGTACAATACCACCGAACACCTGTGGTGGCGCGATAAAGACTTTACAGCGCCTTATAAAGAGCCTAACGGTGCCAATTGCTATTGGTCGAGAGGTAATGGATGGGTATTTGCCGCGCTGGTACGGGTATTATCAATCATGCCCAAAAACGCGCCGCACCGTAACGAATATTTAAAGACTTTTTTAGAAATGGCCGCGGCAACAACACCCTTGCAACGAGAAGATGGGTATTGGAACGTAAGCCTGAAAGATCCCACACATTTTGGCGGTAAGGAACTAACCGGGACTGCTTTGTTTATTTATGGCATGGCCTGGGGTGTCAATAACGGTTTGCTGAATAAAAAAGAATATATGCCGGTAATAACAAAGGCCTGGAATGCTTTGATAAAAGATTCCTTACATCCTGAAGGATTTTTAGGCTTTGTACAGGGAACAGGCAAGCAACCCAGCGATAGCCAGCCGGTATCCTATACGCATATTCCTGATTTTGAAGATTATGGCTTAGGATGCTTTTTACTGGCAGGAAGCGAAGTGTATAAATTGGGCAAGTAATACAACCTATGACCTTTGCCGATAAAATCATCCTGTTTAATAAGCAATTAACGTATACAGGAGGGGTACTGCCCCCAGGTATACGCGCTATGAATCCGTTTAAAGAATCTAAGCAGACAGTAGAAATTGCGGATACTTTTTATCATAAATATTATAATGATAATGAACCGAGACATATTATATTAGGTATTAATCCCGGCAGGTTTGGGGCCGGTTTAACAGGTATTCCTTTTACAGATTCCAAACGCCTGGTGTCAGAATGTAATATTAACTATAACGGTAAACCAACACATGAACCTTCATCGGTTTTTGTTTATGAGGTTATAAACGCCTTTGGTGGGACCGAAGCATTTTATAAAAAATTCTATATTAATTCGCTCTGTCCGTTAGGTTTTACAAAGATTGATAGCAACGGAAAGGAAAAAAATTATAATTACTATGATAGTAAGGAACTAATAACCGCTGTTAATGACTTTATAATTGATAATATATACAAGCAAATTGCCTTAGGCGTTAACATCAATGTGTGTTTTTGTTTTGGCACCGGTAAGAATGTGGATTTTTTGAGTCGGCTGAATAAGGAGCACTGCTTTTTTAAAAAGATTATCGCATTGGAGCATCCAAGGTTTATTATGCAATATAAAAGTTCGAATAAACAATTTTATATCGATAAGTATATTTCTGCTTTTAATCATCACGAATGATTATTGATAAACTGCAACAGCACTATAGCATGGTTATATTTTTCCTCTTTCGCCGCAAATAAAAGGCTTACAACTTTGTGGTTATGCACGTAAGAAAGCAATTCATCAACTGCTGCAGATTTATCTAATTCAGCATGATACTTTTGGCGAAACTCATCCCATTTAGCGGGATCGTGATCAAACCACTTACGCAAGGTGGTTGTGGGGGCTATTTCTTTTAGCCATATATCAATTCGTGCATCTTCCTTTCTTATCCCGCGCGGCCATAAACGATCAATCAATATACGGTAACCATCGTCCGGAGAATAAGGTTCGTAAATTCTTTTTATTTTGATGCTCATTTGTATATGGATTGAGATTAATGTTAAAATTAATCATATTGATTTAAGTAATAAGGAAATAGTTTTTTGTACGGTGTCCAATTCATCGTGTCTCGATCATCATTGAGGTATAAAACAAAAAATAACATTTAAATACCAACAAACAATGGAATCAAGAATCAATTTTTTCGAAAAAGGCGCAAACGCAATGAAAGCAATGTATGGTTTAGGCGCTTACCTGGCTAAATCGCCGGTTGAACAAAAACTGTTGCACCTCCGGTGGTTTCGCGTATCTCAAATTAACGGCTGTGCTTATTGCCTGGATATGCACTCAAAAGACCTGCGCGCGGCAGGCGAAACCGAGCAACGCCTGTACATGCTGGATGCCTGGCGTGAAGGAACCGTATATACCGACCGTGAACGGGCTGCAGTTGCTTTTGCTGAAGGTGTTACCAAAGCCCATGTTACCGACCAGGTATATGCCGCCGCTGCTGCCGAATTTACAGAACAGGAGCTGATAGATCTGACCATGGCTATAATAACCATTAACAGCTATAACCGTATTAATATTGCTTTCCAAACTCCGGGAGGCAGTTATCAGCCCGGACAATTTAAGTCGTAATAATGGCCTCGCGCGATACCTTCCCCTAATATTAGGGGAAGGAGGAGGATAGGGTCAGAAAGGGCGCGTGAGGAGGGGTTTTAATTAACTATTACAGATTTTATTAACAGGATTATTTTAAATTCACACATCAATTAAAAACAAGATCATGAATCAGGCAAACGAATTCGTTTTTTTATTCCGCCAGCCGGCCTCAAATCAGAGCCCGGAAAAACAGGAAGAGATCCAAAAAAAAATGGAATGATTGGATAGGCGGCATTGCCGCACAGGGTAAATTAGCCGGCAACGGCCTTCACCTAACACCGGTGGGTAGTGTTTTAAAACCCGGCGGCGTAGTTACCGATGGCCCTTTTGTAGAGATCAGGGAAATACTGGGTGGGTTTATAGTAGTTAAAGCTGATACTATGGATGATGCTATTACCCTGGCGCACGGCTGCCCTGCCATTGATGAAGGCGGCAGTGTAGAGATCAGAACGGTATTTGCATAACACCTCTTCTTATACCCCCGGCGGGTTTATCCGTTCGGGGGTTAATCAATAAAATGGAACAGCACCAGGTAACATTAAAACATTTATTTCAGCAGGAGTTTGCCAAAATGGTAGCCGTGATCAGTAAGCTATATGGCTTACAGTATATTGAAATTGCCGAGGACATTGTAACCGAAACTTTTTTAGTGGCTACCGAAACGTGGGAACATAAAGGCATTCCGCTTAATCCGCCGGCATGGTTGTATACTGTGGCCAAACAAAAAACGCTGCAGCATTTTAGGCGCAATAAGATTTACACCGAAAAGGTAATGCCCCGGCTAATCCTACAGCAAGAAGAACACGAAGAAATGGCCGAGTTGAACTTCTCACACCAAAATATTAAGGATAGCCAGTTGCAAATGATTTTCGCCATATGCACACCGGCTATTGCCAGCGAAGCGCAAATTGGGCTGGCCTTGCGTATCCTTTGCGGTTTTGGGATCGAGGAAATTGCAGAGGCTTTTTTATCTAACAAAGAAACTATTAACAAGCGTTTATTCCGGGCAAAAGAAAAGCTGCGGAATGAAAAGATACAGATGGAGTTTCCGCCCGAAAACGAGGTCCCCCGGCGGCTTGATAATGTGTTGCACATCATTTACCTGCTTTTTAGCGAGGGCTATTATTCCAAAACGCAAAACGAAATTTTGCGCAAAGACCTATGTATCGAGGCTTTGCGGTTAGGATTAATGCTGATTGAATATGCCAAAACTAATCAACCTAAAACCAATGCCCTTATAGCACTCATGTGCTTCCATGCTTCGCGCTTTAATGCCCGGCAAACCAAACAGGAAGCGCCGGTGCTTTATGAGCAACAAGACGTGACGCTATGGGATAAGGCGTTGATTAATCAGGGCATACATTTCTTAGATCTATCTGCACAGGGAAACGAGATCACGTCGTACCACCTGGAAGCACGGATTGCCTATTGGCACAGTCAGAAAGAAGATATGCCTAAGAAATGGGAAGAGATCCTGCAATTGTATAACCAGCTTTTGCTGATCAACTATTCGCCAATGGTGGCACTGAACCGCACTTATGCTTTATATAAAGCCAATGGCAGGGAAGCCGCTTTGTTGGAGGCCGAGAAATTGAAACTTGAACACAACCATTTTTATTATTTGCTATTAGGCGAGCTATATAAAACCATTGACAATGCAAAGGCCAAAAGCCACTATGAAAATGCTAAAACCTTAGCTAAAACACAAACCGAGAAACAGGGGATACAGGAAAAGATAGATCAGCTTGGTTAATAATGTAATAACGCATAAATAAAATGCTCAAGTCAACCGCTAATCAATGTAAAATCTCTATTTTGTCGGGTAATTGCCGCGAGGCGATCCGACCAAATTATAGATCATGGACAGAAGAGATTTTATTAAAACTACATCAGTTATGGGTGGGGCCTGCACCATATTGGGGCCTTCGGCATTTGCCGGTATTGCCGCTCCTGCCGGGATACCCTGGGGCAATACTATGCGCTGGGCTCAATTAGCTTTTGTTGAAAATGACCCCGGCCGCTGCGACCCCGACTTTTGGCTTAGTTATTTTAAACGGATCCATGCCGATGGGGCATTGCTGAGTGCAGGTGGTGTAGTGGCATTTTATCCTACCGAAATACCTTTACATCACCGAAGCGATTATTTAGGTAACCAGGACCTGGTGGGTTACATGATAGAAGGCTGCCGAAAAATGAATTTGACGGTTTCCCTGCGTACCG
>Ga0193702_1000024_pt1 | contig 67378 bp, 86 predicted proteins | sample U3a1metaG_FD_143060 | JGI IMG/M metagenome (GOLD analysis project Ga0193702, IMG submission 143060) | Soil microbial communities from a riparian zone of the East river system, Colorado, United States - U3a1 | ecosystem: Environmental > Terrestrial > Soil > Riparian zone | place: USA: East River... | reverse complement strand
AGGCGGTAAATGCTTCGTCAATACGGCCCTGGGCTTTAAGGGCAACACCCAGGTAATAAAGCGGTTCGGCATTCTTTGGCGTAGTATATTGTGCGGTAAGGCGCTCTATCGCTTTGCGGAAATATTTTTCTGCTGTTTCAAACTTAGCCTTTTGCAAACTCAATATACCCATCCCCGTATTTGCATCAACATTACCAGGGTCGCGGCGGAGTGCTTCTTCCCAATAAGGGTCGGCATCTAATGTTGGATTGTGAAACTGCTCGATACGTTGTCCGGCAAGAAAAAGCTCCTCGTCATTTTTATAATCCGCAGGTTTCCCGGCGGCTGTGGTGGCTATAGGTTTTGCTGTGGGCTGCAAACGAACGGGAGAGTATGCGACTAATTCATGCCCACCGGCTGTTATAGATGCACGAAGGTCGTGCTCATCCAAACCGGAAGGTAACGCAATCTGCTTAGTATATGGCTTACCCGGGTTAATGGCGATCACTTCACTGCTAAGCACTTTATTGCCTGCTTTAAGGCTAACGGTTGCCGTTTTATACGCTTTGGTGGTATAAAACCCGAATTTCGCTTTGCCATCTTTTACATCAAGATTAACTGCCGCGTCTAAGTTTGAATTTTTCACCCCATCTATACCTCTGAAAGGATACCAGGATATGGTAAATGACCGTTCTTCAAAAGGTTGTAACCACGAATAGTCGGGTTGATTATCAGAGTACGCACCTACCATCATTTCAAGGTAAGGGCCATCATTGTCGGTAAGAATTTTATCCCAAATGTTACCCACACCCCATGTAAAGAATTTTTTTCCGGGTATAATATTATGATTGGCTATAGTCATTGTACCCGCATTTAAACCGTGATCATAGCCCGCAACAAAATCGTCCTTATCATTCACAGCGAACCATGATGCAGAATTTTTATTGTTTTTGTAATAGCTCATGTCGGTATTATTACTGGCAAGTGGCCATGGTGAAAACACCCGCTTGCTGTGGCCCGTGGCCCATTGTGTGCTGGGCGGAAATATGACCTGGTAATTTGCGTTTGTATGCACGGCAACATTAGCAAAACAAAGCATGGTGTTTACCATTGGCGTCCTGTTTATGATCCGTACAGAACATTCCAGTATAGAGCTGCCAGGCCTAAGGGTGTAGCCCACTGCCCAGGTCATCCGTTGCCGTACTTCGAGCTCGCCAACCCAAATGGTTTTACTTCCGTCCGGGTTTTCTTCTTTGCTCCACTGCACGGGGATAAACGTACTTGCCCGGTGATGATGTGGTATATTCCATTCAATACCGCCCGAGATCCATGACCCGATCAGACCGATAAGCGCCGGTTTGATAACGTGCTGGTTATAAACAAAATCGTAATTGTTAGTTTTATCTAATGCGGAAAATACCCTTCCCCCTATTTCGGGCATGATGCCGATCTTTATATACTGATTTTCTAAATATACCAGGTGATAGCTTTTGGTGCTTTTGGTATTTGTTAAATTATCATAAAGCGGGTAAGGATAAATACGTCCCTCTGCCCCCTGCGATTCCTTGCCGAAGAAAAACATTGGGTTAGGATCGGGAGGGCCGGAGAGATAAGTGGGAATAACCTGGTCCACTTCAGTAATCGTAACCGGCGTTTGCGCCAATGAAACCTGCGAAAAAAACAGGATACTTAGCATAGCTATGCCTGAAAATACATTTTTTATCATTAGTAAATAATTGGTTAAAGAGAATCTTTGCATTACTCTTATTTCAAATTGACTTAATTGGTTAATGTCAAATCTAAAATAAAGCAATAGCGTTGATAAGGGGCAAATCAATAAATTTAGAGGGGTAATACCGACAACTTAGATTATAATTGATTTTCTTAGTCATTCATGTTTTTTTAAATTTAAGATAATGACCATAAAGAGTTTTTTTGTTTTACGATGATTTAAATGTATCGGTTAAGGCACCATTGTATAGCATTTCATACTTTTTTCGTAAATTTGGTTTAACCGCTAATAAGATATGAAGCCTGAAAGAAAGATAGCTATGGTAGTTAATCATGTAAAAATGGAGGACGAAGATGCACTTGATGTAGCTTTTTGGTTATCGCAACCACCATCTTTAAGGTTGGCCGAAGTTTTTCGCTTAAGAAGAAATTACTTTACCTGGGCCAATGGCTCGTTTCCTCAAAAAATGGATAAGGTGTTTCATCAAAGAAAGATATAATGTTCGAACAGGATTTTATAGACTTTATTGAGCTTTTAAATCAACACTCGGTAGATTATTTGGTGAATAGGGGCCCACGCACTGGCTTTCCACGGACGACCACGATATACAGGTGATTTAGATATATGGATCAAACCAAGTCAGCGAAATGCTGCGAAATTGGTGATGGTATTAAACGATTTTGGATTTATCTCCCTGGGCCTGACAGAGGCTGACTTTTTGAAAGAAAACTACGTTACCCAATTGGGTTATCCGCCCCTGCGGATCGACATTTTAAACACTATTTCGGGCGTTGAATTTGATGAAGCTTATGCAAACAAAATTGCAGGAGAGGTTGACGGACTAAACGTGCAATTTATTAATATAACCGAGTTTATCAGGAATAAAGAAGCTTCAGGCAGGCAAAAAGATCTAAGTGACATAGCTGCGCTAAAAAAGTCAAAATAAAACCAATTAGCCCCTCAAAATCACAAGCATTAATCCCCAATTCAAATTATTATTAATTATTATGCTGCCCATTGCCCCGAATCTATACCTTTACGGCGGAGGATATAGCGCATGGGATTACCATTACGAATAACATTTAACGATACAGATTACGTCTATCAAATTGTAGATAGCAAGCTAATAGATAAGCACACAACAGAGATCGAGCTGATATTAGAAGGAGAGAAGATAGGGTTGATAAGAGATGTAAAGCTGGTTTGGAAACAGAAACAAGGCAGCCAGGCCATTGATTCTGAATTGATCCAGGCCCTGGGCCGTTCGGTATCTTTGCGGCTGAGGATGTAATTTTAATAAGCTTTTTTTATTTTTACGTGACCCGGCATTAGCTGTATAACCGGATATAAATAATTTGGCGGGATGAACACCACACTCGAGTCTTATTATCTGTCTAAACCCGAGCCTTACCAAAGCTGCCTGCTGGCTTTAAGGGATTTTATTTTAGGCGTCGATCCCCAAATTTGCCACGAACGTAAATTTCAAATACCTTTCTTTACTTATAAAGGAAAAAAATTAGGCTACCTATGGCTCAATGGTAAAAAACTGATGCTGGGTTTTTGCCTTGATAAAAGTTTGCAAGAGATAGTACCGGGCATCAGACCGAAAGATAAGTATGAGTCGATGCGTATAGACCCCAACGCCGACCTGCCGGTTGATGTCATCCTGCAAAAACTGAACAGTTATATTGCTCTTATCGATCAAATATAAATACTGCAAACACTCCGCATTTGTTGGCGGTATTACCTATTTGGTGTTGTCACTAACAATAGGGTAATAACCCATTTTTCTAATATTACTTTACAAAAACAAAACTCTAAAACAGAGTATTCATTTTTGTAAAAAACATATCCTATGACATTAGTAAAAGCATACGCTGCACAAGCTGCAGATAAACCACTTGCCCCCTATTCTTTCGACCGCCGCGAGCCCGGCGCCGATGATGTTGAGATAAAAATTTTATACTGTGGCGTTTGCCACTCGGACATCCACACCGCCCGTAACGAATGGGGCGGGACAGTTTACCCAGCTGTGCCGGGCCACGAAATTGTGGGCACCGTAACGCGCGTTGGCAACGCTGTTACAAAATATAAAGAAGGCGACACTGTTGGTGTTGGTTGCTTTGTAGACTCATGCATGCATTGTTCAAACTGCAATAACGATCTGGAAAATTACTGCGAGAACGGCAACACCCAGACCTATAACGCGCCATCGCAGGATAAGAAATCGATCACAATGGGCGGATACTCCAGCCATATCGTTGTTAAAGAGCATTTTGTTTTGAGCATACCTGCTAATTTACCATTAGCGGAAGTTGCGCCTTTATTATGCGCTGGTATCACCACTTATTCGCCATTGCGCCATTGGGGCGTAAAGGCCGGCGACAAAGTTGCCGTTGTTGGGCTTGGTGGCCTTGGCCACATGGCCGTTAAGCTGGCTGCATCAATGGGTGCCGAGGTTACCATGTTAAGCCGTTCGCCGGGTAAAGAAAAAGACGCAGCCGAATTGGGCGCCAAACACTTTAAACTAACTACCGATAAAGACACAATGGCTGAGTTGGCCAACAGTTTCAATTTTATATTGGATACCGTTTCGGCACAGCATGATTATAATGAGTATTTGAACCTCTTGAAAACAGATGGCGTAATGATCATTGTTGGCGCACCGCCGCAACCTACCCCGGTTTCGGCATTCCCGTTTATTATGGGCAGGCGCAGCCTGGTAGGCTCGTTAGTGGGTGGCTTAAAAGAAACCCAGGAAATGCTGGATTATTGCGGCGAACATAATATCACATCAGATGTGGAAGTGATCAGCATCGATCAAATAAACGAAGCTTATGAACGCACTATATCAGGCGATGTGCATTATAGGTTTGTGATAGATATGGCGACTTTATAGGCAGAAAGCGTAAGGCAGAAAAGCTGAAAGCATTTATAACAGCCTTCAAATTAATTTGGAGGCTGTTTTTGTTTTCACTAAATTTCAAATATAATTCAGCTCATTATGAAGACCCGGTTATTTGCAAGTTTAATTATCTTGTTGCCTGCCATAAGTTTGGCCCAAACTACTCCCCGGCCCAGGGTTACCGACAGCGCCCGTGCGGCACAAAAAGCCGCGGCCTATAAAAAATACGAAACCAAAGTTTTTACCCATGCCGATAGCCTGCGCGGGACACTTAACCCAGAACGTACCTGGTGGGATGTGCAGCGTTATGACATTACTATCAAACCTGATTTTTCTAAAAAATACACCTCCGGTAAAAACCTCATAACCTATAAAGTAGTAAAAGATAGTTATCCTTTAACCATGCAGATTGACCTGCGCGAGCCATTGCATATCGACAGTGTTATTTATAATGGCAAGCGTAAATTAAATTATAAACGCGAAGGCAATGCCTGGCATGTGCAAACCGTAAAGCAATCCAATGGCTCGGTTAATACGGTCGAGGTTTATTTTAGCGGTAACCCAACTATAGCCGCGCGACCACCGTGGAACGGTGGCTGGAGCTTTATCACCGATTCGTTAGGCCGCCCGTGGATGACCGTTACTTGCCAGGGCGAGGCGGGAGCCAGCATCTGGTACCCATGTAAGGACCACCAAAGCGATGAGCCTGATAATGGCGCGTCATTGACTATGATAGCGCCCGATTCGCTTACCGCGGTATCAAACGGTCGCTTGCAGTTTAAAAAGAGCAATGGCGATGGTACCACAACCACCAAATGGGCCGTGGTAAACCCTATCAGCAATTATTGCATCATTCCCTATATAGGCAAGTATGTAAATTTTAGCGAAGTATACAATGGCGAAAAAGGGAAGCTGGATGTGAATTATTGGGTGCTCGATTATAATTTGAATAAGGCTAAAGCCTACCTGCCAACCCAAGTACATAATATGCTCAAAAGCCACGAACATTGGTTTGGCCCATACCCATTTTATGAAGATGGCTTTAAACTGGTTGATACCCAACACCCCGGCATGGAGCATCAAAGCGCTGTTGCTTATGGCAATCACTACAAATTTGGCTATGGCGGCAATGATGGTTCGGGAACGGGCTGGGGTATGAAATGGGATTTTATTGTAGTGCATGAAGCAGGCCACGAATGGTTTGGCAATAATATTACCACCAAGGACCTGGCTGATATGTGGGTGCATGAAGGATTTGGCAACTACAGCGAAAGTTTGTTTGTAGAAAGCATGTTTGGTGTACAGGCCGGTAATGAATATAACGCGGGCACCAGGAGAAGTATTCGTAATGATGTGCCTATTATTCCCCGCTATAATGTGAATGAGGAAGGCAGCGGCGATATGTACCCAAAAGGCGGCAATATGCTGCACGCGATAAGGCATAGTATGGATAATGACGAACAGTTCAGGCAGATATTACGGGGGTTAAACACAACTTTTTATCACCAAACGGTAACAACGCAGCAAATAGAAAGCTATATTTCTAAAAATGCAGGATTTGATTACAGCAAGATATTTGACCAGTATTTAAGAACGGTGCAAATACCCAAACTGGAATACAATTTAAGCGCCGATAAGAAAACCGTTAATTACCGCTGGACCAGTTGTGTAAAAGGTTTTAACCTGCCGTTAGTATTAAGCAGCGATGCAGCCAAAGTCCGTATCCTGCCAACAGAGGAGTGGAAAAGCGCCCCGGTAAAAGAGGCTGAAAGCGCTTTGTTTACGCCGGAAGGCATTAAGAAGATGTATTATGTGGATGTAGCGGTTACAAATGGCAAATCATAAAATGATATTTATTTCTACGAGCTATACTCTTGCAATAAGAGGGTAAGAATTAACCTAATTGTAAGTTCATGATTATATTTTTCGATTATATTTTTTATCGCATTGCTCAAATAAATATCAGAAAGGATTTTAATTTTGATGGACGAGCAGTAATAGCTGTATCGCTTCTTCAAGCTTTTTTTATCCAAATTTTTCTGTCGGTTCTGCTTGTGTGCTTTTTTGCTAAACAAGACATATTGGCAAATAGCAAACTATTGTGTGTGTTGGCTGGTATTATTTTTATCTTATTAATCTATTTAAACTATAAAAGATATAATGGAAAATATGAGATATATCAAGTAAAATGGGGAAACGAAAATATATATATAAGAATTTTTAAAGGAGTGGTTGTAATATTATGCTACATTCTGATTCCAATATCACTTTTTATACTAAGTAGGTATTTGCATAAATAATACTTCGACTTTTTCTCCACCTTGTTGATTATCATCAATAAGTAATATGGTATTGTAAATTAACGTATCTAAATTATAAGTTTGCGCCATGCCCACCATTTCTAAAGAAAACAACTACCTAACGTTGATCAATGTTTTTACGGTCGACCCTTCTAATCAACAAAAATTGATTGAACTGCTTACCCTGGCTACAGACGGCAGCGTAAAACAAATAAGAGGCTTTATATCGGCAAGCCTGCACCGCAGCCTCGACGGCACCAAAGTAACCATGTATGCCCAATGGCGAAGTATGGAGGATTACCAAAATATGCGTAATAACCCAACTGCCTCGCCCTACCTGCAGCAGGCATTGGAGTTTGCCACTTTCGAGCCGGGTATGTATGAGGTGGTAGCTACTTTTTCACCAGGAAGCTAATATCAACTCTCGGCTATGACCACCCGGAATTTATTATTATACATCACATGCCCGTTAGCTTTTACATACGGATCAACGGCTTTGCTTAAAACGGCGTAAGCTATTTCATAGCTGGTATGTGCAATAGCGCGCGCGGAAGGGCCGGCGGATAATAAACCTTTCAATGCAATTTCTTTATTCGGGTAATCCCAAACAGAATCAATATCCTGATTGCTGATCACCTTAAAACCCAAATCGTTCAAAATGGTTTCGAGCAAATTATTTTCTGACAATGCGAACGGGCCGGGAGCGCCTGGTGGCGGAGGTGGCAGTAAACTACCAACAGCTTTTAAATAGGAGGCTGCTTCGCAATCTTCTTTATTGCCCCAAACCATAGCTACAAGTTTGCCTTTATCTTTCAATACCCTTTTAGCTTCGGCAAGCGCGTGCTTAGTATCGGCAGCATATTGAAACGAATTAAACCCACAAACCACGTCAAAGCTTCCATCAGCAAATGGCAGCTCTTCCATTTCGCCCGTCATGAATTTAAGAGATGGCGCTCTTTTTTTCGCCTCTCTAATTAATCCTTCACTTGCGTCAATGCCCGTTATGTTTGCACCTGTGGCACTTGCCATACTACTAAACAGACCCGTGCCACAACCCACATCCAATAATTTATCATTTGGCTTAAGGTTAAGCAATTGCAAAGCATGCACATAACCTGCATTACAGGTTTGTTCCTGTATATTGGCCCAATCCTTTGAGCGTAGCCCCCAAAGCGGGCCTTGTATAGCTTGTGATCCCATGTTGATTTAATTAAGCTTATTGAATATTATATAATCCTGCCCGGATTAATTAGCTTTTTCCTTCTTTCCCGCATCAATTAATTTCCCCTCACTAAACCGGCTTATCATCATCGCTGCCACGGTATCGCCGGTAGCGTTCAGCAGGGTAGCAACCGGATCTATTAACGTACCTACAATAATGGCAGGCGGCAGGGCTTCCGGCGGGAAGCCGTAAACAGAAATAAACAACAGTTCGCCTATATACCCCCCGTTGGGAATGCCGCCTTCTACAATACTTACCAGCACCGTCATACCCAAAGCCAATGCAATTACCTCGGCACTGTTAAAACTCTTCCCGAACATGGCAAATACCACCGCCATTTTTAATATGGAGGATACACTTGAGCCATCCTTATGCAAAGTCGCCCCAAGCGGTATGGTTATGCCGGTAATAATGTCGGACACGCCCATCTTTTTAGCGGCTTCCAGATTGGCAGGTATAGTAGCTATACTGCTGCACGTACCAACTGCCGTTGCAGATGGAATGATATTATTGCGCCAGTATTTTTTTATGCCTTTGATGCCCCCGGCTATGAAAGCATAAATACTGAAAAATACAGCATAGTAAAACAAGCTTACACCGTAGCCTATCGTCATAATATGCGCGTAGGTGCCAAACAGCGTTGGGCCAAATACGGCCACCTGGTAAGCAAAGTAGGCGCCTAAACCTATTGGCCCCAACTTCATGATCAAGATAAACACCTGCTTAAAAACTTCCGTCCCCGAGTCTAAAAACCGGGCGAAACCCTGTCCCTTCTCCCCGGCCTGTAAAGTACCGAAGCCGGTTAACAAAGCAAAGATTATCATGGCCAGCATATTCTTGCGGGACAATAGCTGATAAAATTCTCCGGTGGTAAATAGTTGGGTTATTTGGTCGCCAGACAGGCTTTTGCTGGTGTCTTTACTAAGTAATGTATTTGCCACGCCCGCCTGCTGGTGCAAAGGGAATATCCATAATGCCACGATGGTAAGCAATGCCGCAATGATTACTGTCCCCAAAAACACGCCTGCTGTGATACCCAATATCCTCACCAGCTTTTGCTCACCATGCAAAGCCGAAATGGATGAGGCTATACAAAAGAAAACCAATGGAATAACCGCTACAAACAGCAAGTTTAAAAATATATCGCCAATTGGTTTTAGCACTTCTACACTTTTGCCAAATATCAGCCCGGCAATACTGCCGATGATAATGCCGCCTATCAGCCAAAGTATTCCGCTATAATTTTTGATCCAGCTACTCATTTAAAAAGTTGCATTTAAATTCTAAATTGATTGTAAGATAATAATATTTATCTTGGTTAGTCATAAAGCAAGCTTAGTCTTAAAACACATGAACTCAAAATTCCTTTTAATCCCCATCCTGTTCCTCGCCCCATTCTTCACCAAACCAATAACCGGCGAAGATGTAGTAAAACTGATGTATAAAAAATATGCGGGCAAATGGGCGCGGACCCTGGTATTTGATCAAACAACAGATATATATCGCGATACCGCAAAAACAACGCAAATTTGGCACGAGTCCATGTATTTCCCCGATAAGTTAAGGATAGACAGAGAGCCTGTAGCCAACGGCAGTTCCACAATATTTCGGGGAGATTCAACCTACAACATCCGCAACGGAAAAGTAACGGCCTCCGCAAGCGGCAACGACCTGATCTTTTTATTGGGCGGCTTGTATTTTTATCCCTTAGATAAAACATTGGATAAGCTAAAAAGCCAGGGTTATGACCTCTCTAAAGCAACAGAGGATACCTATAACGGTAAAGCTATTTATATTATTGGGGCCGCTAATAAAGACGAAAAGGCAAGCCAGCTATGGGTTAACAAAGACGACCTTTATTTGGTGCGGATGATAAAATATGATAAAAACAACCAGGGTGCTATAACCAAACAGGACGCCATATTTGCCGGTTACATAAAAATTGGCGGCGGCGGTGCTGAAACAAAGGTGACGTTTTATATAAATGATAAGTTACGCCAGGTAGAATCTTATTATAACTGCAAACAGCAGCCGGATATGCACCAGCAAATATTTGACCCGCAACACCCGGAAAAGATAGAATATAAAAACTAACGGCATATAAGAAGCAGGGTTTTCCAACCCTGCTTCTTACAATTTATAGCGGATTATCTTTGCAGCTTAATTTCTACCCGGCGGTTCAATGCCTTCCCGGTTTCGGTGGTGTTACTGCTAATCGGGTCGGCAGTACCATATCCTTTCGCAACAATATTATCACCGTTAACCCCGGAGTTGATAAGATACGACCGCACTGCATTTGCCCGGTCTACAGATAGCATCATATTATGTTCCTCGGTGCCCTCTATAGACGCGTATCCTTTTAAAATAAACTTAACAGACGGATCCATTTTCATGGCTACCGCTGCCTTATCCAAAGCCGGGTACGAATTGGTCTTTAATATGCCCGAATTAAACTCGAACTGTATATTGGTAAAATTATAATCTGGCTTTGGAGCCGGTGCAACTGCCGAGGTTGTTGGCTGATCAACAGGTTTAGCTTGTACAGCAACCGGGCGCGGCGCTGGTGCCGGCATCGGCGTTTCTGCTACCGGCGGCGCGGCAGGTTTTTCTAATATTTTTTTCGGTTTGCAGGATTGCTGGGTAATCAGCAGCGTAGGTAGGGCAATAGCAAATAATAATGTTTTTAGTTTGGTCATGAGTTTAGTTTTGTAGTAAAGAAGTATGATTTGAACGCAATATCATCAAATTTATTTCTTTCCGCCCGTGTTTTCGGTGGTTTCCGCAACTAATAATAGCGATACGCCGCACATAGCCAACGCTACAAAAAGGCTTGTCCATTCGGGTTCGCTGTTCATACTGCCAAAAGCCCGTGGCAGGTGAAGTATTACAACCCAAAGTAAAAACATTAGACTTAACAGCAAGGCGGTTAAGCGTACCTTAATGTTAATAAGAATGCTTAACGCAGCACCAAAGAAAGCGATCATTACAACCCATGCCCAAAACAAATGCCCCGGTAACCAGCCCGGTATAAGCGTGGTTATAAATTTAAGGTATATATAATGCTGTATACCAAAAACAATCAAGGCCGACAAAAACAGGTATTTGGCAATTAATTTATACAAATTATTACCGTTAAGCAACATAAGCGCGCCGCTTAACATCCCTGCTGTTTCAAACGTAACGGTCCACGGGCCAGGGTCATGTAAATGAGGGATCAATGCGGGTAAATCCAGCAGTACAAATAATAGCGACCATACAATTGTTGCTACCATAGCGCCGCACCGGGCAAATTTTTCAATTAAAAGCATTAAACCGGCCAATACTAAGGTAATGCCGGTTATATAAACCAATATTATTCTTCCTGATAGGTTAGCCGGTACCGGCATTAATCCGGTTGGAAAATTTCGGGTAACAGGATGTATTACCCCAATCGCCAAAATCGCGACGGCAAAAAACAATTTGCCAAATCGTAAATAAACGGCATTGCTCATTATACTCAATTTAGGTCGATAAAAATGCCACTACACGGCACCCTGTACCGTAAATATAATTGTATATTTTTAAATACCCCTAATAACCTGACCGACTGAATGAAAGTTTTGCATGAACCAAAGCGCACGGCAAATACGTTGACCACCAGGGATTGCTATTTTAACAATTCCCTGCTGATAACGATCTTTTGTATTTCGGAAGTACCTTCGCCGATGGTGCAAAGCTTTGCATCGCGGTAAAATTTTTCGACCGGGAAATCTTTGGTATAACCGTATCCGCCAAATATCTGTACGGCCTCCGTAGCAGTGCGTACCGCTACTTCTGACGCGAAATATTTTGCCATTGCCGATTGTTTGGTTACCGGCTGGTGGCGGTTCTTCAGATCGGCAGCCTGCATAATTAATAATTCGGCGGCTTCAATTTCGGTAGCCATATCTGCCAGTTTAAAAGCAATACCCTGGAAGTTAGCTATTGGTTGTCCAAATTGCTTGCGCTGTTTAGCGTAAGTGATGGCGGCTTCCAGCGCGCCTTTAGCAATGCCTAATGATAATGCAGCGATAGAGATACGGCCGCCATCCAATACCTTCATCGCTTGTTTAAAACCGTGGCCTTCCTGGCCCAACAGGTTTTCTTTTGGTACGCGGCAATTGTCAAATATCAGTTCCGTAGTTTCGGAAGCGCGCATTCCCAATTTGTTTTCTTTTTTGCCTGCAGAGAACCCGGGGGTTCCTCTTTCGATAACGATGGCAGATATACCATTCGAATCGCCTTTGTTGCCGGTGCGTACCATTATTACGGCTAAGTCGCCCGACTTTCCATGTGTGATCCAGTTTTTTGAACCATTAACAATATAATGATCGCCATCCAAAACGGCGGTAGTTTCCATACCCATTGCATCAGAACCGGTATTGGCTTCAGTCAATCCCCATGCACCTATCCATTCGGCCGATGCCAGTTTAGGCAGCCACCTGTGTTTTTGTTCTTCGTTGGCAAATGCTAATATATGGCCGGTACATAACGAGTTATGCGCTGCTACGGATAAACCGATAGAACCGCATACTTTAGCTATCTCCACAATTACCGTAACGTACTCAAAATAGCCAAAGCCCGAGCCACCGTATTCTTCGGGAACCAGCACGCCCATCATGCCCAGTCCGCCTAATTTCTTAAATAATTCAACTGGAAAATATTGAGATTCGTCCCATTCCATTACGTGGGGACGGATGTTTTTTTCGGCAAAATCTTTTGCCATTTGTTTAACCATTTCCTGGTTCTCGGTAGTAGAAAAATCGTATCCTGCTGCTAAGTCTGTTAATGCGGTATCCATCTATTTATAATTGGTTTACAGCAAAGTAACGACAAAAAATGCGCATTAGTTGCCGGGCAAACGCACCCGGATAACAGTACGTTTTGGTATATGGTATGAATAGCAGGTTTGGTTGATTTAGGCGTGGTTTGGGTGCTTCTTTTTGGGGTAAAATTTATTTTTATTATTTTTTATTTATGAGCCTTGAGTACAGAAATATTAACTTTATGTTCAATTATATATCCCTAATATTTATAACTAATGGAAGTAGAAATAATAGATAAAGAATTGAGGTTAGCCATTTCGGGCTTTTCGGGAGTTGCTCTTCATAAAGACTATGCAGGCACGGCGTTTAAGCTGATGGATAGAATGTGGCAGCTTGTTAAGGCAAACGGTTTAAAAAATAAAGGAATGAACATTTGGGTTTATGAGCCCAATGAAAAAGTGTTTGCCGGGGTTGAACTTGAAGAGGCTTCCGAACAGAATATCGGGTTGGAACAAAAAAACATCTCGCTTAAAAAATATGGGTATTTTAAGCATATAGGGCCCTATAGCCTGATTAAGCAGGCGGGGACAAACATGACGCGCGAATTAGAGCGTAAGGGGTTTAAAGTTACCCTTCCCTATATTGAAATATACGGGCATTGGAGCAATGATGAAAGTAAACTGGAAACGGAACTTTTAATGGCGATTGAATAGGCTGCCGCCTCACCCTGCCCTCTCCAAAGGAGAGGGTTCAGAACATCGGAAGAAAGCGCAACAAAATCATCTGCACATTTGCATATACGCAAATCTGCACATTAATACTCCGCCAATACAATTATATTCTCATTGATCGGCATAATCCTTTCCTTACCGTTTAAGAAGCCTAAGCCTACTACAAACGAGAAGCCCGATACTATTCCACCCATTTCAGCTATTAGTTCGCTGGCGGCGGTTACAGTGCCCCCGGTGGCCAACAGATCGTCATGCAGCAGGATGTGCTGGCCGGGCTCAAAGGCATCGGTGTGCATTTCGATAGTGGCGGTGCCGTATTCCAGTTTATAGGCTTTTTGTTTGATGGTAAAGGGCAACTTACCCGCTTTGCGCACGGGGATAAATGGCACGCCTAATTTGGTAGCTAACGTCAGCCCGAATAAAAAACCACGGCTTTCTACGCCTGCCACCGCGTCAATGCGGATGCCCTTTAGCTTTTCAACAAAGGCATCAACAATGTTTTCGCATAGTTTTGGGTCTTTTAAAATGGGGGTAATATCTTTAAAAACAATTCCTGGTTTTGGAAAATCGGGTATATCCCGCACGGCTGACTTTATTTGCTGCTCTATCATCTAAAAAACTATATACGGTTCAATTTTACGCAAAATATCTTCATCCAGTATCACAATGTTTTTCATATCGCCAATAGAGTGATAATCGCCATGCTGTTTGCGGTACTGGATAACGGCATTGGTTTGTTTATTGGTGAAGTAGGGGAATTTTCGTAGCCCCTCAAAATCTACCTCGTTAATTTTTATTTTGGTAATATGGGCGGGGTTGATACTTACCTCATTTTTTATCTGCGCGAATTTTGCGGTATCAATTCCATAAACTTCTTTAAGCTGTTCCTTATTCAAAAAACCGCCCAGGCGGGTGCGGTATTCGATGATGCGCTGGGCAAAGGCCGGGCCTATGCCCCGTACCTGGGTTAGCTTTGCCGAATCGGCGCTGTTGATCTCGATGATTACACCCGGCGCGGCTTTGGTGTATGCTCCCGCTGTTAGGTTGATATAAGGCTCCAGGCGGTTATAATCATCGGCGGTTATACCGTATATTTTTTGCAGGTCCTCTTTTTTATAAAAATGCCCGCCTTTAGCTTCAAAATGTTTAATTATGCTTACCTGTTTTTCGCTTAGTCCCAATAGCTTCCATTGCTCATCGGGCAGGTTATTGGGATCAAAGCTGAACATCTTTGGGTCGGGCAATTTATCATCAGACAGGTTTTCGGTGCCGGATGAAGCCGGATAAACATCCTTTGCCTGTTGTAATAAGGCTACGTCTTTGTCAAAATCTTTAAGGTTTATTGCCTTATCTTTGTGGATTAACTGATACATATATGGCGCTGCCAGTATCAGTAAAATTATAATAACAAGCACTACCATGCCGTTCCATTCTTTTTTGGTGATGGAAAGGTAATTTTTTATAGGTGCTTTCATTGTTATAATTAAATCAACCGTTAAAGTAATATTTATTGCCGAACCATACAATAATTTTCAAAACCCGTTATGAAGATCATCACTACCGAAGAATTTGCAAAAGCCACCAAACTGGACAAATTACACATGCCGGGGCTGGCCGCTTTGCTGATGGAGCTGATGAAGATTAACCAGGTAAATGACCTGTTTGCAGAGGCCCAACCCAAACAAGGCATTGAATTTATTGATGCCATTTTAGAAGGTTGCGGCGTAAATATTGAGTATGATGAACGCGAACTAAGAAACATACCAAAAGAAGGCGGTTTTATCGCTATTGCTAATCATCCGTATGGTGGTATTGAGGGTATGGTGTTGTTAAAGGTATTGTTAACCGCACGACCGGATGCTAAGCTGATGGCCAATTTCCTGCTGAAGAAGATCCCTAATTTGAGCGATTTTTTTATAGCGGTGAATCCGTTTGAGAATGTTGATCATTCGTCCAGCATCAGCGGGTTGAAGAATACGTTGAACTTACTTGCAGATGGTACTCCTATCGGGATATTTCCTGCGGGTGAGGTGTCTACCTATAAAATAGACAAACAGGAGGTGACTGACAGGTTATGGCACCCGGTGGTGGGCAAGATCATCGCGAAAGCAAAGGTGCCGGTGGTACCTATCTATTTCCACGGCAATAACGGGCTGCTTTTTAATTTGCTTAGTTTGATACACCCGGCACTGCGTACAGCTAAGTTGCCATCAGAGCTATTTAACAAGCAGGGGCATACTATCCGACTGCGGATTGGGAAGCCTATTAATGCCGAGGATATTGCTGAATATACTAACAATGCCCAACTGCTTAACTTTTTGCGTGCCAAAACCTACGCCCTGGGTACGGGGCTGGAAGAGGAAAAGAAAATATTTAATCCGCGTAATTTATTTAAGATAAAAAGATTGCCCGTTGCCGTTGCACCGGCCATTAACCCGGCGGTGCTGGAAAAAGAGGTTGAATCGTTAAGAGAGGATTACACCGTTTGGACGGAGAAGAATTACGAAGTGTTTATTGTGCCAACTTCCGCCATCCCTCATATAATCCGCGAGATTGGCAGGTTGCGGGAAATAACTTTCCGCGAGATTGGCGAGGGTACCAATAAGCACATTGACCTTGATGAGTATGATATTTATTATCATCATTTGTTTATTTGGGATGCCGAAGCGAAGATGGTTGTGGGCGCTTACCGCATTGGTTTGGGCGATGAAATATTTTACAGCATTGGTAAAGACGGGTTTTATATTACCGAGCTGTTTAAAATTAAAGAACAGTTTACCCCGGTTCTGAAAAAGAGTTTAGAGCTTGGCCGCTCGTGGATACGAAAGGAATATCAGCAAAAGCCTTTACCGCTATTTTTATTGTGGAAGGGCATATTGAAATACCTGATAGATAACCCGCGCTACCGCTATTTGATTGGCCCGGTGAGTATCAGTAACTCGTTCTCTAAATTTTCCAAATCATTGATAGTCGATTATATCAATCGCAACCACTTTGATCATGAGATGGCGCAGTACGTGCGGCCGCGAAAGAAGTTCAGGGTTGATTTTGCAAGCATTGATACGGATCTGCTGATGGCGGGCGAGGACAGCTTTAAGGGGCTGGATAACCTGATATCCGAAATAGAAACGCATAATATGAAAGTGCCGGTGCTGCTGCGCCAATACATCGCGCTTAACGCGAAGATCATCTGCTTTAATATCGACCCTAAGTTTGCGGATTGTTTGGATGGATTTTTGGTTTTGGATCTGGAGAAAGTACCGCAGGATATTTTAGAGAAGCTGGGGAAGAATTTGTAAGTACCCAGATAGACTTACGAGGTTTTGAAAACTTCGTAAGTCTGATTCTCCTTAATACTTAATTCTAAACCGTTTCAGCACCATACTCAACAACCATATCGGCGCGTAAAACTGGAACTTTAGGCTGTTTGCAAATGAATACCTTTTGCCTTCCATTTTTTGGCCCAGGAATTGAACCAATAAAGCTACGATCAGCACGCCAAGGCATAATTCGCCAACACCCGGTCCGCCTGCTTTTCGCCATTCCTCTAACTGAAGAATAACGTAATAAAAACCAAACTCAATAAGCAACATTATATAAGAAAGTATGGGCGACATTTTATAGTAGAAATAAATACTAAAAGCCACCACGAATGACAGCCAGTTAATATAGCTGGCATAAGTACCCAAAAAGTCTAAATGAGGAAATGGTATGGCCCAACTTAATCCCAATAGGGCAAATACAATAATAGGCCCGCAGATATAATTAATGGTCTTGTTTACCGGCTGTTGGTGCGAGGCGGTGTATTTATCAAACAGGATATCAATAGGGCGGCCTATGGGTGCCTTTGGTTGTTGCTTTTTCATATAATTAAAAAAGCGACAGGAAAACCCATCGCTTTAATTAAAAAATCACCATTATTATTTTGCAAACGCTACCGAACGGGTTTCCCTTATCACGGTAACTTTGATTTGGCCCGGGTAGGTCATTTCGGTTTGTATACGGTTAGATATATCAGCCGCCAACACTTCCGATTCTGCATCGCTTATCCGTTCGCTCTCCACCACTACGCGCAATTCGCGGCCGGCCTGTATAGCGAATGTTTTTTCGACACCGGGATAGGACATCGCCAGCTCTTCCAGGTCTTTTAAACGTTTGATATAGCTTTCAACCACTTCGCGGCGTGCGCCGGGCCGTGCACCTGATATCGCATCACAAACCTGGATAATAGGAGATAACATAGAGGTCATCTCTATTTCATCGTGGTGGGCGCCAATGGCGTTACATACTTCAGGATGTTCTTTATACTTTTCGGCTAACTGCATGCCTAAAATAGCGTGCGGCAGTTCGGGGTTATCATCAGGCACTTTGCCAATATCATGCAGTAAGCCGGCACGTTTTGCCATCTTTACATTCAGCCCCAATTCGGCAGCCATGGTAGCGCAGAAGTTGGCCACCTCGCGCGAGTGTTGTAATAGATTTTGCCCGTAAGATGAACGGTAGCGCATACGGCCAACCATGCGTATCAATTCGGGGTGCAGGCCGTTAATACCTAAATCCATAACGGTACGCTCACCAATTTCTACTATCTCTTCTTCAATCTGTTTCTTGGTTTTGGCAACAATTTCTTCAATACGTGCCGGGTGGATCCGGCCATCAGTCACCAAACGGTGCATAGCCAACCGGGCTATTTCGCGGCGTACCGGGTCGAAGCCGGAAAGGATGATGGCTTCGGGAGTATCATCCACAATGATTTCAATACCGGTAGCTGCTTCCAGCGCGCGGATATTCCTGCCTTCGCGGCCAATAATGCGGCCCTTTATTTCGTCATTTTCAATATTGAAAATGGAAACGGTATTTTCAATAGCGCTTTCGGTAGCTGTACGCTGGATAGTTTGGATAACTATCTTCTTGGCTTCTTTAGTTGCGGTTAGCTTTGCTTCGTCCACAATATCCTTTATCTGGATCATTGCTTTGGTACGGGCCTCTTCGCGCAAATTATCAATCAGTTGGTTCTTTGCTTCCTCTGCAGATAAGCCCGCTATGGTTTCCAATTGCTGCACATGCTGGTTTTTCAGTACATCTACTTCTTCCTGCTTTTTAACGGCGATCTCTGCCTGGCGGTCTAAATTCTTTTTCGCGTTATCCAGTTCACTCTCCTTGCGGTTCATGTTTTCGAGGCGCTGGTTTAGGGATTGCTCTTTTTGCTTAACGCCGTTCTCGCGCTGGTTAATGTTGTTGTTTTTAGCGTTTATCTCCTGCTCATGCTCAGCCTTCATCTGCAAAAACCGTTCTTTTGCTTCCAGTAACTTGTCTTTTCGCAAAATTTCGGCATTGTTCTCCGCATCCTTTAGTATCTTTTTTACTTTGTTTTGAGCATTTGCTTCCTGGTCCTTAAAAAGCTTTCTAAGCAGGAAACGGCCAACCACTATACCCGTGGGTATACCGGCCAGCAGTCCGATTATGATGTATAATATAGTGTTCATTATTTTAGGTTATATATAAATAAAAAAAAACCGCAACTAAATTTTAAGCTCATTATTGAAAAACCTCTTTGTCAGATTTATTGGACCGGGCCTTCGTTAGATCCATAGACGTAACGTGTACCCTTTTCTTGTCCGCCTGATATTGAAGCGTTAAGTTTTTAATAGTGAAACATAAAATTTAACCACGGTTAAATCTTTGCTGGCTCTGTATGTGTAAGAACGTTATTACCTTATTTAGAGAAAAATTCTGTCAGTAAATGATCTAACTGGTAAACCTTGTCGGCTACTTCTGTATCTTCAACAGTAACCTTTTTCTCTGCCTTTAATGATGACGTTGCGTAATGCAACACGCTCATTGCCAACAGATCCTGTTTATCCCTAACTGCATAATTTTCCTGGTATTCTTTTATGCGGTCGTTAATCAATTTAGCTGCCCTTCGTATTATTTCTTCCTCTTCCATGTTCACCTTTAGCGGGTAAACTCTGTCAGCAATATTTATTTTTATTGAGATTTCTCCCATTGAGCTTTTTCACTTTATGCGTTATTTTTTCAATAACACAATGCACTTATCTATTTCTTGCACAAATTCGTTAATTTTTTGCTTTATGTCAAGACTTTTTTCATTTGTTTCTGAAAAAGATTTCGCCATTTTCAAAACACTCATCTTTTCATCCATCTCATTACTCTTTTTTTTGCTTGCAACCAGCGCCGATGTGAGCGACTGATTCTCCAATTTCAACAGGTCATTCTCCTCCTGCAATGCACCACAAAGCTCTATTAAACGCGAGGCTTTGTCTAAGACTTTATTGAGGTGATCGGAGGTGGACATTTTAATTAGTGAATTATTGAATTAGTGATTGAGTGAATGATTTTTTTAATTGGTTAATTATTGAATTAATGATTGTTTAATCCGCAAGTTTGAATGAGTAAATATAATTATAACTCCATCAATAATTCAGTCAATCAATAATTCAATAATTATTTCCTGATCTCCGCTCCTGCTTCTTTTCCTAAGTTATAAATTAATTTTTGCATGATAGCATCAATAGCTTTATCGGTGAGGGTTTTTTCACTATCCTGCAAAATAAAGCTTAGGGCGTAGGACTTTTTACCTGCCGGGAGCTTATCGCCTTCGTATACGTCAAATACATCCACCTCTTTTAACAGCTTGCGCTCGGTTCTTAGGGCGATCTGTTTTAACTGGCCAAACGATACAGTTTTGTCTATCAGCATGGACAAATCGCGCCTTACTGCCGGGAACTTGGAAACATCCTCGAAAATGATCTTGTTCTTTTTTATGGCGGATAGGATCATGTCGAAATTAAAGTCGGCATAAAATACAGGTTTATCAATATCCACCTTTTTTAAGGCATCGGTAGTAGTTGCGCCAAATTTCACCAACTGTTTATTATTGCGTTTGTATTGCAGTCCATATGCCATTTTTTGGCAGGTGGCATCTTCAACCGTAAAATCGGTAATGTTCAACCTGCTGATTAGACTATCAACAATCGCCTTTATATTATAAAATGAAACAGCAGTTGGTTTTTGATTCCACTGCTCGGCAGTTGCGCCGGTAAGCCACATTGCGAAGCGCTGTGTTTCATTATACTTATCATCCTTAACGCTATACACCTTGCCAAACTCGTATAACTTCAGATCGGTTGCTTTTCGGTTTTGGTTGTAGGCAATGGCTTCTAAACCAGAAAACAATAGCGTTTGGCGCAGTACGTCAAGGTCATTGCTTAACGGGTTCAGGATCTTCACCGCGGCATCCAGGTCGGATGAATAGGTTGATTTGGTTAGCGAGTTTGATAATATCTCGTTAAAACCATTTGCCGTTAAAATATCCGACAGCATGTTTTGTACGGTATCCTTTTCGGGGCGTGGCGATGCGCTTAACGATGCCCTTACCTGGGTTGGGATGTAAATATTATTATAACCGTAAATGCGCAGTATTTCTTCAATCACATCCACCTCGCGGGTTACATCCACACGGTACGGGGCTACTTTTAAGGTAAGGCCGTCGGCAGATTCACTGACGATCTCGATATCCAACGCCGTTACAATGCTCTTTATTTCTTCGTGCGGGATAACCTGGCCAATGAGGCGATGGGCATGCGCATAAGATAGTTCTACATCAAACGGGGCAACGGGATTGGGATAGAGGTCGACAATATCCGAAGATATCAAACCACCCGCAATCTGCTGAATTAATAATGCCGCACGTTTTAAAGCAAATAGCGTCATATCCGGATCGGTACCGCGCTCAAACCTAAACGAAGCATCTGTTTTTAACCCGTGGCGTTTAGCGGTTTTGCGTACCGAAACAGCATTGAAATAGGCGCTTTCTAAAAAGATGCTTGTTGTAGTGCTTTTTACGCCGGAAGCCGCGCCGCCGAACACGCCGGCAATACACATGGGTTCTTCCGCGTTGCAGATCATCAAATCATCGGCAGATAGTTTACGCTCCACATCATCCAGCGTTTTGAACAAGGCACCTTCAGCACAATTTTTTACGATTACCTTGTTACCGGTTATCGCGGCAGCATCAAAAGCATGCAAAGGCTGGCCCAGCTCGTGTAATACATAATTGGTTACGTCAACCACGCTATTTATAGAACGCACACCGATAACGGCCAAACGCTCTTTTAACCACTGCGGCGAATCCTTTACCGTGATACCCGAAATGGTTACTCCTGAATATCTTGGGGCAGCCTGTTCATTTTCAACAATCACCTGTATTTTGCTATCGTGATTATCTACCTTAAATGCGGATACATCAGGCTTTTTAATGCCGATCTTTAAAAAGGCGGCAATATCCCTGGCGGTGCCTAAATGCGAAACCGCATCGGCACGATTGGGGGTTAGGCCAATCTCGTATAAATAGTCATCATTCAGTTTAAAATATTCCTTCGCAGGGCTGCCAATAACGGCATTAGCATCCAGTACCAGGATACCATCATGATCGGTACCTAAACCGATTTCATCCTCGGCACATATCATCCCTTCGGAAGCTTCACCGCGTATTTTTGATTTATTGATAGGGAAAGGCTCACCGGTTGTTGGGTATACGGTAGTGCCGGCCACTGCCACTACTACCTTTTGCCCGGCGGCTACGTTATTGGCCCCGCATACAATTTGCAGGTCTTCGGGGCCGCCAACATCAACTTTGGTAACTTTAAGGCGGTCGGCATTGGGGTGCTGGCCACATTCTTTTACATAGCCGATGACCAAACCTTCCAGCCCGCCGGGAATGGCCTGTACTTTTTCCACGCTTTCTACTTCCAGGCCCGTACCGGTAAGTATGGTGGAAATTTCCTGCGGGGTTTTATCCGTCCCGATAGCTATCGGGATAAATTCTCTAAGCCAATTGTAGGATATCTTCATTAGTTGGAAACGATAATCGGCGAATTTACGGTTTTGAGGCGAAAGGAGAAAGGTAATGAGTTCCTTTTAATACTGCTATCGGACGAGTTACGGCCATGCCGCATTTTATAATATCCACTATCTATGTATCTTTTATATATGGCCTACCGTATACAGCTTTTATAAACTTAATTAATCAATTAAAAATCAAACCATTATGAAAAAACCCCTATTGATCATTAGTGCTTTTATGCTTATTGCATTGGCTTCCTGTGTTAAAAATGCAGTGCAGACCACTACTCCTGTCACTACTGCCGATGTTGCCAGTATAGTTGGCGGTTCATTATCCGCAAACTCAGGTGGCTTTTCAACAATGACTTCTGATGTAGCCGTAAAAGCACAAACAACAGGATGCGGAACTGTCAAAACAGATTCTGTAACTCACCAAAGTGTAACCGGCGCTACAACCACTTTTAACTATAAATATAAAATGGTAAATACGCTTAATTGCAATACCAATAACCAGCCTGATAACATTACCAGCGCGCTTACATTCAGCGGGAATTTTAACGGCCCATATGTAGCAATAACTGCCAGCGGCAGTTCTAACTTTACGTTTGCAGGTTTAACCCCACAAGCTACTGTTTACAGTTATAACGGCGAGTTTAAAAGCACTGCAACTTACAAGTTAAAACGAGATACGCTAAATACCGGCACTATTAATATCGACCTGGTTGTAAAAGGGTTAATTATTACCAAATCTTCTGTTACTACACCATCAGGCATAACAGCAGGTTCAGCAACTGCTACAATAACCGGAACCAGTAAGAATGGCGCGCTAAACTTTACCGGAACGTTAACTTATAACGGTAACGGTACCGCAACTTTAGTACTTACCGGAGCAACCTATTTGATAGACCTCACCACGGGTGTTGCTACCAAGCAATAAGAACTAAAAAAAGAAATTTGTTCAAACAAAAAAAGGCCCCCGATCAATTGATCGGGGGCCTTTTTAATATTATTTCAAAACTCGCCTAACAATAAGTAAGGAGATTTATATTAATTTACTCCCCTATCTCCAACTTATAGCCTTTACCATGTATGTTTACCAATTGGATAGATGGATCTCCTTCCAGCTTTTTTCGCAGTTTGGATATAAACATGTCTAAACTGCGTCCAACAATCACACCTTCATCTTCCCATATCTCTTTTTGAAGCCTGGCCCTTTCTATTATTGTGTTTGGAGAATGGGCGAAAATAAGCAATAGCTTATTTTCTTTGGCGGTTAATTCAATAATTGTACTGCCGTTTGCCAATTGCCGCTTTTTGTGGTAAAAACATGTTTGGCCAATTTTAAGACTATCATTTGCGACTATTATATCTTCAGGTATGTTTTTCCGTTTTTTAACTGACCGCGAAATAATCAATCCAATAAAAGCCAGTAAAGGAATCCCGCCTATGAGGTAACCTTTTTTAGGAATAATTATGCCCCGTCTTTTAAATTTGATGTCAATGATGTAACAGTTTTTAGGTTGATCTCTTCCCGAGCACGGCACTATGTTATCTTTTTCGTTGTTGAGCATAGCATAGCCGTATATAACTTCTTTTCCCAAGCAGTCTAAAACATTAACAATGTAGTTGTTAGTCAAATCATTTTTTTCAAGTGAACGGCTGATTATTTTCACTAATGAGTCGGACTGAAAGGCAAACTCATTTTCAAACCTGATCTGATATTCATTTTCGCCTGTTTTCTTAACAGGCATTACTCTTGATGTGCTATCGCCCGAATGTAAAAGTACCTGGTGACCGATATTGCGCAACAGAATTTCCTGTTTTGCCAGGTCAAAATCATCGCTCCCGGTAAAACTAAAAGCAGCACAAGTCACTGCAATAAGCAACAAAAACGTAGCCCCCAATAGGTATTTGGTTTTCATATTCAATAAAGATAGATAGCTTAACTTACCCATAACCTTTAAATTTACATAGTTTACAATTTTATTTACAATAATACTAATAGTATGTTTCCGATTGATAGGTAGGTTTATAGCTTCAAAATATTAAGCGTATGATCAATAAAAAATCTATAACTATCGCCTTCCTGGTAATGTTTCAACTCGCTGCACGTGCACAGCAAACGTATCAATTAGATGTTAAAAAAAGTAAAATCTTATGGGATAACGGAAAAACCATGGGTGGCCATCATGGCTATATGCTCTTTAATTCGGGTACTTTTGATTTCATGCCCCGCAACATAATCGGAAATGGTTCTTTCATTATCAACATGAACAGCATGAGCGCCACAGATGGCGACGATGCCCACAACGCCGTTGTGAAAAAGAAGCTAAGAGCCGATAACTATTTTGCCATGGACAAATACTCCACGGCAACAATGAATGTTATGCAGGTGATTCGTGTTGGTTATTCAACAACCTACAAAATCATTGGCGATCTTACGATTAAAAACATCACTAACCCTGTTGAGTTTACCGCCACGTTAGTTCCCAAAGGGAATACGATGAGTGCAAATGCCACAACAACCATCGACCGCCTCAAATGGCACATTGATATGCAAGCCGCAAACAAGCCATGGGATTTTTTTGGAGCGGTGCAAAATAAGTTGATACCGGGCCAGATATTGATCGAACTTAATTTGGTATTTATAAGGGCGAAGTAAATGACATCGCTTTTTATTATAAACAAAAACGCCCTCGATCAATTGATCGGGGGCGCCTTTAATATTCTAAAGGAGAAATTAATTATTCGCCTTTTTCAGCGTTCTCTTCGTTTGCAGCAGGTGCTTCCGGAGTTTCTTCTGTAGCTGGCGCTTCTTCAGCTTCTGCAACAGGGGCTTCGGTTACAACTTCAGCAACCGGTGCTTCTTCTACTGCAACTTCGGCAACCGGTGCCTCTTCTACAATAGTTTCTGCAACTGGTGCAGCGGCTACAGGAGCTTCTGCAACTACGGCAGGAGCTTCAGCTTTACCTTTGCCTGATCCACCACGACGGCGTGTTGCCTTCTTAGCGGTTTGTGCATCGCCTGATGTATAAGTAGTGTTATAATCCACCAATTCTATCATTGCCATTTCGGCGTTATCACCTAAACGGTTTTCCATTTTGATGATACGGGTATAACCACCCGGGCGGTTAGCAATTTTCTCGGCAATCTCGCGGAACAGGATAGTAACCGCGTCTTTGTCTTGCAAATAGCTAAATACGGTGCGGCGTGAATGCGTAGTATCGTCTTTACCTTTTGTTAAAATAGGTTCTACATAAACGCGTAAAGCTTTTGCCTTAGCCAAAGTAGTAGTAATGCGCTTGTGTAAGATAAGCGATGAAGCCATGTTACCCATCATCGCCTTGCGGTGACTGGTGGTGCGGCCTAAGTGGTTGTGTTTTTTACCGTGTCTCATTTTTGTTGTTGATTTTCACGTGCATACCGTTGGGCGGCTTTTTAGTCAAGCCCTCGGAATTATGCGGTCGCTTAATTGTTTATTATTTAGATATGAGATTTGAGACGTGAGATATGAGAAAAAATCTCAATACTCATATCTCATGTCTCAAATCTGATTATTCTTCGTCTAACTTAAATTTAGACAAGTTCATACCAAAAGATAAACCTTTTGATTTAACCAGGTCCTGAATTTCTGTTAATGATTTTTTACCAAAGTTCCTGAACTTTAACATATCAGCAACATCGTATGATACCAGATCGGCCAGGCTGCGGATGTCTGCAGCTTTAAGGCAATTCAATGCACGTACAGAAAGGTCAAGATCAACTAATTCAGTTTTAAGGATCTTACGCATGTGTAAAATTTCCTCATCAACTTCCTTGGTTTCTTCTTTAGCCTGTGCTTCCAACATCATGTTCTCATCGCTGAACAACATAAAGTGTTGGATAAGGATCTTTGCAGCTTCCTTCAAAGCATCTTCCGGGTGGATAGAACCATCAGTAGCAATATCCAATACTAATTTTTCATAGTCGGTTTTTTGCTCAACACGATAGTTTTCAATAGTGTATTTTACGTTCTTGATCGGTGTGTAGATCGAGTCGATAGCAATAACGCCTACATTAGCATCCGGGTTTTTATTTTCCTCGCTTGCAACATAACCTCGGCCTTTGTTTATAGTGAATTCAATTTCAAGCGTTACTGACGAATCCATGTTACAGATAACCAAATCAGGATTTAGTACAGTAAAGTTGTTAGAGAATTTGGTGATATCACCGGCACGGAAAGTATCCTGGCCGTTAATGATCACAAATACTTTTTCGCTATCGCCTGATTCACCTGTTTTTTGGAAACGTACTTGTTTCAGGTTCAATATGATCTCGGTAACATCTTCTACAACCCCTTTAATGGTTGAAAACTCATGCATTACGCCCGAAAAACGAACAGAAGTAATTGCATAACCTTCTAAAGATGAAAGTAAGATACGACGCAGAGCATTACCAATGGTTACACCGAAGCCTGGTTCTAATGGACGAAACTCAAACGTGCCATCAAAATCAGTTGATTTCTGCATGATAACCTTGTCTGGTTTTTGAAATGCTAAAATTGCCATTTATATCCTTTATTTATTGTTTACTAATTGGATGATTTAAACCACAAAATGATTGACACTTTATGCCAACCATTATGCGGATAATTATCGTTATTATTTTGAGTATAACTCGACGATCAGATTTTCCTTTATGTTTTCAGGAATCTCGTCACGGTTTGGAAAGTTCAAAAACTTGCCTGTTAATGTTGCAGCATCCCATTCTAACCAACTGTAACGGTTGATTTTTTTACCGGCAACTGAATGTGCGATAGCTTCCAATGTTTTAGATTTTTCGCGAACCGCTACTACATCACCCGCTCTTAATAAATAAGAAGCGATGTTTACTACTTCACCATTAACAGTGATATGTTTGTGACCCACTAACTGACGTGCACCAGAACGTGTAGGTGCAATACCTAAACGATAAACTGTATTGTCTAAGCGGCCTTCTAAGAATTTTAATAAGTTTTCGCCTGTAATGCCTTCTTTAGCAGAAGCACGGTGAAACAAGTTTTCGAACTGACGCTCTAATACACCATAAGTGTATTTAACTTTTTGTTTCTCCATTAACTGGGTTGAATACTCTGATTGCTTTCCTCTTCTTTTGGAAGCACCATGCATACCCGGCGGGTAATTTTTTCTGTCTAACGCCTTATCCGGGCCGAAGATCGGCTCGCGGAACCTACGCGCAATTTTTGATTTTGGACCTGTATATCTAGCCATTTTTGTGTGTTTTTAAAGTATCATGCAACCCTATGCTGCAGAATCTTAGCTTTAAAATCTTGTTAATTAAACTCTTCTTCTTTTTGACGGACGGCAACCATTGTGCGGAAGCGGTGTAATGTCCTTTATAGTAGTTACCTCGATACCTGTAGTTTGCAAAGTACGGATAGCTGATTCGCGACCAGAACCCGGGCCCTTTACAAATACTTCTACCTTACGCAAGCCTAAGTCATAAGCAACTTTGGCGCAATCGGCAGCAGCTTGTCCAGCAGCATAAGGAGTGTTCTTTTTTGAACCTTTAAAACCCATTTTACCGGCAGACGACCATGAAATAGCCTGGCCGCTTTTGTTGGTTAGGGTTAAAATGATATTGTTAAAAGTTGCGTTGATATGCGCTTCGCCAACCGGCTCAACAATCACAACACGCTTTTTGGTAACTTTTTTAGTCTTAGCCATTTTTTTAATTATTGAATTAATGAATTATTGAGTTAGTGAATAACCCGGACCCATTAACTGTTTTTGTATAATTTAATATTCCTGGTGATCTTAAAGCTTCAACTAATCTCAGCTCCTTGATCACCAATCACTTACTTAGTAGCCTTTTTCTTGTTAGCAACAGTCTTACGTTTTCCTTTACGGGTACGTGAGTTGTTTTTGGTACGCTGACCACGTAACGGTAAACCTTTACGGTGACGTGTACCACGGTAGCAACCAATATCCATTAAACGCTTAATGTTCAATTGCACTTCTGAGCGAAGAGAGCCTTCAACCTTTACCGAATCGTTGATGATGTTACGAATTGCCGATAACTGGTCGTCGTTCCAATCCTGAACTTTAGTATTGAAGTCAATACCGGCTTCAGTTAAAATACGCTGAGCCATTGAGCGGCCAATACCATAAATGTAGGTAAGGCCAATTTCTCCTCTTTTGTTTTTTGGTAAATCAATACCTGATATTCTTGCCATATTTGTTTTTTGTTTTAAGTAAGACCGAACGGCGGGCCACCGTTGTACGGATCGTTACAATTTCTCTAATTATCCCTGACGCTGTTTGAACTTAGGATTCTTTTTGTTTATCACATAAAGTTTCCCGTTACGGCGAATGATCTTGCAATCAACACTGCGCTTTTTAATGGATGCTCTAACTTTCATCTCTTTTATTATTTATATCTGTATGTTATTCTCCCCTTTGACAAATCATAAGGGCTCATTTCCAATTTCACTCTATCGCCAGGTAATATTTTTATATAGTGCATGCGCATTTTGCCTGATATATGCGCAATGATCTCATGTCCATTTTCAAGTTCAACCCTGAACATAGCATTAGATAATGCTTCCTTAATTGTACCGTCTTGTTCAATTGAGGCTTGTTTAGCCATATTTTACTGATTATTACTTAATTATCCGCCCTCAAAGCGGGATGCAAAATTAATAAAATATTTTTATATATTTTCTTTTTCTTTTAAAACATTATCAACGTATGAAAATGTCGAAAGTATATCGGCTTTCCCCTTTTTTACCGCAACCGTATGCTCATAATGAGCCGATGGTTTTCCATCAACGGTTGATACGGTCCACCCGTCATCCCAAAACTTTACTCCAGCCCTTCCGGCATTTATCATCGGCTCAATGGCTATCACCATTCCTTCCTCTAATTTTATGCCTGATCCGCGTTTGCCGTAATTGGGCACTTCGGGTTTTTCATGCAGCCTGGTTCCAACACCATGGCCAACCAATTCCTTCACTACACCAAAGCCGTTCTTTTCGGCATGTTCCTGCACCGCGTAGCCAATATCACCTACCCTCATCCCCACTACTGCTTTCTCTACGCCCAACACTAAACATTCCTGAGTTACACGCATCAGCTTTTTAACGGTATCGTTAACTTCGCCTATGGCAAAGGTATAAGCCGAGTCGCCATAATATTTGTTCAGGACAACGCCACAATCAACCGATAGCAGGTCGCCGTCCTTTAATTCATATTGGCTTGGGAAACCGTGTACAACCTTATCATTTAGCGAAATGCATAATGAATAGGGGAAGCCGCTATAATTTAAAAAAGCAGGCACCCCGCCGTTATCACGGATATAGGCTTCAGCAAGTTTATTTAGTTCAATAGTTTTTACACCCGGTCCAACAAGCTTAGCTATCTCGCCAAGTGTTTTGCCAACAAGTAAAGAGCTTTCCCTTATAAGTTCTATCTCTTCAACAGACCGATAATTGATCTTTGACATTGGGTGTTATATAACTGGCGAAGACGTTCCGGAAGTAGTAGGTATGTTTGTACGTCCCGTAATTCTTCCTGTTTTCATCAATCCGTCATAATGACGCATTAACAAATGGCTTTCTATCTGCTGTAAAGTATCCAGTACAACACCTACTAAAATGATCAATGATGTACCACCAAAGAATCTTGAGAACAAGCTGCTAACACCTGCTAATGTTACCAATGCAGGAATAACTGCAACGATAGCCAAACATATAGAGCCCGGTAAGGTGATCTTTGACATGATATCATCTAAATAAGAAGAAGTAGCCTGGCCAGGTTTTACACCCGGGATAAAGCCGCCATTCTTTTTCATGTCATCAGCCATTTGATTTGGGTTAAATGTAATAGCCGTGTAGAAATAGGTGAATACGATAATTAGTAGGGCAAACAACACATTATGCAACCATGAATTATAGTTTGATAATGCGATAAGCACACTGTTTGAAGCTATAGAAGGGAAAAAACCTGCAAACGTAGCCGGTATAAACATTAATGCCTGGGCAAATATAATTGGCATTACACCAGCCATAGTTACCTTTAAAGGTATATACTGACGGACGCCGCCGTATTGTTTATTACCTACAATACGCTTAGCATATTGCACGGCAACTTTACGTGTACCCTGTACTATAAGTATAGTAAACATAACTACACCAATTAAGGCTACAAGCTCGACTATAAAAAGTATTAAGCCGCCTGTACCGGTTGTACGGCTGGCAAACTCCGTTAAAAACGCGCTTGGCAACTGGGCTATAATACCCACCATGATGATCAGTGATATACCGTTACCAATACCTTTATCTGTTATTTTTTCGCCCAACCACATTACAAATAAAGTACCCGCAGTTAAAACAAACGCGTTCATTATCGTAAATAAGGTTGGTGATATTAAAATTGCGTCAGGAGATATTTGCGAATGCAAATAAGCTACAGCCTGTGGCAATGTAATAGCTATGGTTAAATAGCGTGTCCACTGGTTAATTTTGTTACGTCCGCTTTCACCTTCTTTTTGCATTTTAGCAAAGTAGGGGACAGCTATACCCAATAGCTGCATCACGATGGACGCAGAAATATAAGGCATCACCCCCAATGCAAAGATGGAGGCGCGTGAAAACGAGCCCCCTGCAAACATATTCAATAAGCCAACCAAGCCTTCCTTTGCCTTTTGATGGTCCAAAGTAGCATGGTCTACACCGGGAAGTACCACCCATGAGCCTACACGATATATTAAAAGAAATAAGAGTGTGTTGGTTATACGCACTCTTAAATCCTCGATCTTCCAAATATTGGATATTGTGGTGAAAAACTTCTTCATTTAGATTTATAGCTTAACTATAGTACCACCGGCAGCTTCAATAGCTTTTTGCGCAGTAGCTGTAAATGCATGTGCTGTAACTTCCAATTTGGCTTTCAATTCGCCACGGCCTAATATTTTAACCAAGCCGTTTTTTGATACCAAACCATGCTCTTTTAAAGTAGCAAAGTCAATTGTTGAAAGTGTGTACTTGTCTGTCAGTTCTTGCAGAACATCAAGGTTTACACCAACATACTCTACGCGGTTAGGGTTTTTAAAACCAACCTTAGGCACACGGCGTTGTAATGGCATCTGGCCACCTTCAAAACCAATTTTGGTTGATGTACCTGAACGTGAACCGGCACCTTTATGGCCACGGGTTGACGTACCGCCACGGCCCGAACCTGTACCACGGCCAATTCTTTTCCTATTTTTAGTAGAACCTTCTGCAGGTTTAAGATTACTTAAATTCATGATATTAGATATTTTCTACTGCTACCAGGTGATTAACTTTTCTAACCATACCTATGATAGCTGCAGTAGCCTCAACTTCCACACTGTGGTTGATTTTTCTTAAGCCTAAAGCTTCAATAGTCCTTTTTTGGCGCTCACTTCTATCGATCACGCTCTTAATCTGGGTTATTTTGATTTTTGCCATGATTGATTAACCGTTAAATACTTTTCCTAAACTAACGCCGCGTTGCTGAGCTACTGTATGTGCATCACGTAATTGTGATAATGCAGATACAGTTGCCTTAACCACGTTGTGCGGATTTGATGAACCTTTTGATTTAGCCAATACGTTGTGTACACCTGCCGATTCTAAAACCGCACGCATCGCACCACCAGCTATAACACCGGTACCATTTGCTGCAGGTTTGATAAACACAAAACCACCGCTAAATTTACCAATTTGCTCGTGAGGTATAGTACCATTAAGAATTGGCACTTTTACCAGGTTCTTTTTGGCATCATCAATACCTTTTGCAATAGCCTCCGTAACCTCTTTAGCTTTACCTAAACCGTAACCTACAACACCGTTCTCATCACCTACTACCACAATGGCAGAAAAGCTGAATGTACGGCCGCCTTTGGTTACTTTGGCTACACGCTGTATGCTTACCAAGCGGTCTTTTAATTCGATCTCGCTTGTTTTTACTCTTTTTATGTTGATTGTTGACATTTCTCTGTTCGATTAAAAGTTTAAACCACCTTCACGTGCACCTTCGGCCAATGACTTAACACGGCCATGGTACAAATATCCGTTCCTGTCAAAAACCACATCTTTAATACCTGCTGCAATGGCTTTAGATGCTACCAGCTTGCCAACGGCTACTGACTGATCTGACTTAGTGCCATCTGTTGCAACAAAGTCTTTTGATAAAGATGAAGCCGAAACTAATGTTTTTCCGGTTACATCGTCAATGATCTGTGCATAGATACCTTTATTGCTTCTATATACTGACAGACGCGGGCGAGCGGTTGAACCTGAAAGGCGCTTCCTGATACCCATTTTAATCCTGTCTCTTCTTGATAATTTTGCTCTGGCTGCCATGACGATTATTTTTTAGATGCTGATTTACCTGCTTTTCTTCTCAATACTTCGCCAACAAACTTGATACCCTTACCTTTATAAGGCTCTGGTGCACGTAACGAGCGTATTTTTGCCGCTACCTGACCGATCAATTGCTTGTCGTTTGATTCCAGGATGATGGTTGGGTTCTTACCCTTCTCAGCAGTGGTTGTAACTTTAATTTCTTTTGGTAACTCAAACACATAGTGGTGAGAATAGCCTAATACAAGGTCTAAAGTGTTGCCTGTATTGGTAGCGCGGTAACCCACACCTACTAATTCCTGCTCAACCTTATATCCTGTAGTTACTCCAACTACCATGTTATTTAAAAGCGCACGGTATAAACCATGCAATGCTTTATGACGTTTTTGTTCAGACGGACGTTTAACAACTAAGTTGCCGTCTTCCTGCTCAACAATGATATCGCTATCAACTTGTTGCTGCAATTCACCTTTAGGGCCTTTTATAGTAACTAAATTCTCGTTAGATACAGTAATCGTTACGCCTGCCGGTATTGCTATTGGTGCTTTTCCTACTCTTGACATTGCTAATTCCTCCTATTAATAAACGTAGCATAAAACCTCACCGCCTACATTTTGCTGACGCGCTTCTTTATCAGACATTACGCCTTTAGAAGTTGACAGGATAGCGATACCCAAACCATTTAATACACGCGGCAAGTTTTCCATGCCGGCATATTTTCTTAAACCTGGCCTGCTTGCGCGGGCTATGCTGCGGATAGCAGAAATTTTAGTTATCGGGTGGTATTTTAAAGCCACTTTAATGATTCCTTGCGGGCCATTTTCCTCAAACTTGTAGTTAGCGATGTAACCTTTGTCGAAAAGCACTTTCGTGATTTCCTTTTTCAGATTTGATGCCGGTATCTCAACAACCCTGTGGTTGGCTTTGATGGCATTTCTTACACGGGTAAGATAATCTGCTATTGGATCTGTATTCATTATTTATGTATTGTGATGGTGGTTTCCGTAGACCTGCCATCGGTTAATATTCCTTTTGTTAAGCTTAAAGCAGAAAGCGTAAGGCCAAAAGCTTTTTGCTTTGGTCTTTAAGCTTTTAGCTTCTTACCAGCTTGCCTTCTTTATTCCCGGTATTTTACCTGCCAATGCCATATCGCGGAATGTTACACGTGATATACCAAACTGGCGCATGTAACCACGGGGGCGGCCTGTTAATTTACAACGATTGTGCAATTTTACTGCTGATGACGCTTTTGGTAAAGCATCTAAAGCGGCATAATCACCGGCTGCCTTTAAAGCAGCCCTTTTTTCAGCATATTTTGCTACTAACTTGGCACGTTTTACTTCGCGCGCCTTTACACCTTCTTTAGCCATTGTTAACTGGAGTTTGATTTTTAAATGGTAACCCAAATTGTTTCAGTAACTCTAATGCTTCAACATCGTTGCTTGCTGAGGTTACAAAGGTAATATCCATACCCTGGATCTTGTTAATTTTATCGATGTTGATCTCCGGGAAAATGATCTGCTCAGTTATACCTAAAGTATAATTTCCCCTTCCGTCAAAACCTTTATCGTTAATGCCTTTAAAATCACGTATACGTGGTAATGCAACAGCAATTAAACGGTCTAAAAACTCATACATTGTGTTGTCACGCAGTGTAACACGTACGCCGATAGGCATATTTTTACGCAATTTAAAGTTTGATATATCTTTTTTAGATTTTGAAGATACTGCCTGCTGACCGGTAATGGTGGTTAGCTCAACAATAGCTGTCTCAATCATTTTTTTGTCGGTAGTAGCACCACCAACACCCTGGTTGATCGCAATTTTCTCCAACTTAGGAACCTGCATTACGCTTTTGTACTGAAATTTATCTTTCAGCGCGGTACGTATCTCGTCCTTGTATTTCGATTTTAATCTCGGTGTGTATGTAGTTGCCATTACTTAATTTCCTCTCCTGATTTTTTTGCTACCCTAACCAGTTTACCGGCTTCGTTTTGCTTCCTGCCAACGCGGGTTGCAACTCCTGTTTTAGGATCAACCAGCATTAGGTTTGACATATGTATAGCAGCTTCCATTTTAATGATACCGCCGTTAGGGCTTGCAGCATTTGGCTTAGTATGTTTAGATACCATATTGGCACCTTCAACAATAGCCCTGTTTTTAGCTAATATAACTTCAATAACTTTGCCTTGTGATCCTTTTGAATCGCCGGCTATAACTTTTACCAAATCACCCTTACGGATCTTTGACTTGGCAACTTGTGTTTGTTTCTTCTTATCCATTTTACAATACCTCCGGTGCTAATGATACAATTTTCATAAATTGTTTCTCACGCAATTCTCTCGCAACAGGGCCAAAGATACGTGTGCCTCTCGGCTCGTCCTGGTTGTTTAACAAAACGGCAGCATTATCGTCGAAACGGATGTATGAACCATCTTTCCTGCGGATCTCTTTTTTAGTTCTAACCACTACAGCTTTAGATACGGTTCCCTTTTTGATGTTACCAGATGGCAGCGCACTTTTTACAGTTACTACTATCTTATCACCAATAGAGGCATATCTTTTACCGGTACCGCCTAATACACGGATCACTAAAACTTCTTTAGCACCGCTGTTATCAGCTACGTTTAATCTTGATTCCTGTTGTACCATCTTATTTAGCCCTTTCTATAATTTGAACTAATCTCCAATTTTTGCTTTTGCTCAATGGGCGGGTTTCCATTATCAATACCGTATCTCCAATACCACAGGTATTAGTTTCATCATGAGCCATAAACTTGGTAGTCTTTTTTACGAACTTACCATAGATTGGGTGCTTTACTTTACGTTCCACAGCCACAACAATAGATTTCTCCATCTTATTGCTTACTACCAGCCCGGTACGTGTTTTTCTTAAATTTCTTTCCATTTTTTCCCGACGCGTAAAAAATTAATTTTTTTCAGAAGCTGACGCCGCTTTACGCTTTGTTAATTCAGTATTTAAACGAGCAATATCCTTACGTACTTTTGTAATACGCAACGGATTTTCAATGGCCGAAACTGCGTGTGCAAATTTCAGTTTGGTAAGAGTTGCTCTTTCCTCGCCGATCCTTACAGTCAACTCTTCAGTTGCCAGCTCTATAATTTCTGAGTTCTTCATTTTTATTCTTATTAGTTTATTTGAGTCTTTAGTCCCAAGCCCGCTTATCCAACTGATAACTGCAAACTCAAAACCGCTAACTATTTTATTTATGCTTCTACGTAATCGTTACGTACTATAAATCTTGTTTGCACAGGTAACTTCTGGGCTGCAAGGCGCAAAGCCTCTTTAGCAACGTCCAATGGTACACCTTCTGCTTCAAAAATGATGCGGCCCGGGCGAACAACCGCCACCCAATATTCCGGCGCACCTTTACCTTTACCCATACGTACTTCTGCCGGTTTTTTAGTTACGGGCTTGTCAGGGAAAATCCTGATCCAAACCTGTCCCTCACGTTTCATAAAACGTGTTACAGCAATACGTGCAGCTTCGATCTGGCGGCTGGTTATCCAGGCCGGTTCGAGTGATTTTATACCGAAAGATCCAAATGATAGCTCAGCGCCACGACTGGCGTTGCCTTTCATTTTGCCTTTTTGCATCTTTCTGAACTTCGTTCTTTTTGGCTGTAGCATTTTCTTATTCTTTAATATCTAAAAGATATTTATCCTTTACTTAATTATTATCTTGATCCACCCGGACGATTTCCACCACCCTGGCCACCTGGGCGACTTCCGCCCTGACCACCTGGGCGATTGCCGCCACCACGGTTAGGTCCGCCTGCACCTGGTCCACCTCTACGGTCACCACCGCCGCCACCTGGCTTACGGTCATTTCTGCGTTCGCCACCACGTTCGCCACCTCTTTCGTTCCCGCCTCTGCGGTCACCAAATCCGGCTGCTCCTTCAGGGCGTCCACCTTTACCGCTGGCGCTGCTTGTACCACCAATATTTGGTGACAGGTCGCGTTTGCCATAAACTTCGCCTTTGCAGATCCATACTTTAACACCTATTTTACCATAAGTAGTTAAGGCTTCGGCCAATGCATAGTCAATGTCTGCACGGAAAGTGTGCAATGGGATTCTTCCTTCTTTATATTGTTCGCTACGTGCCATTTCAGCGCCACCTAAACGGCCTGATGTCATCACCTTTATTCCTTCTGCACCCATTCTCATGGTTGAAGCAATAGTGGTTTTCATGGCACGGCGGAATGAAATACGTGCTTCTAATTGTTTTGCGATACCTTCTGCAACTAATTGCGCATCAAGCTCGGGGCGTTTAATTTCAAATATGTTGATCTGAACTTCCTTTTTAGTAAGTTTCTTCAACTCTTCTTTGATCTTATCAACCTCGGCACCGCCTTTACCTATAACGATACCCGGACGAGCTGTGTGGATAGTTACCGTGATGCGTTTTAAAGTACGCTCAATAACTACTTTAGACACGCCGCCTTTATTGATACGTGCTGATAAATATTTACGGATCTTTTCGTCTTCAACTAATTTGTCGGCATAGTGATTGCCACCGAACCAATTAGAATCCCAACCTCTGATGATTCCTAACCTGTTACCTATTGGATGTGCTTTCTGTCCCATTTCAAATTAATTGTTAACGTTTTTACTGTCCACTATCAGTGTTACGTGGTTTGAGCGTTTGCGGATACGGTATCCCCTTCCTTGCGGAGCAGGGCGTAAACGTTTTTGCATTTTACCACCACCTACTGAAACTTCTTTTACAAACAAGGCGCTGTCTTCAACACGTTTGTCTTCGTTTTTTGCTTCCCAGTTTTTAATGGCTGATAACAAAAGCTTCTCTACACGTATAGCTGCTTCTTTATTGGTAAATTTTAAGATATATAACGCTTTCTCAACGTTTACACCACGTATCAGGTCAACTACCAAACGCATCTTGCGCGGTGAAGTTGGACAGTTCTGCAACTTTGCAATAGATGAGCCGCCGACTAACGCCTTCGCAGCTTCTTTTTGCTGTCTAACTAATACAGACTTTTTAATTTTAGTTGTTGCTTCCATTGCTTATTTTTTCTTTTCTGCGTGTCCGCGGAATGTACGGGTTGGAGCAAATTCTCCCAACTTGTGACCAACCATGTTTTCTGTTACATACACCGGGATAAACTTGTTACCGTTGTGTACTGCGAATGTATGACCAACGAAATCAGGAGATATCATGGAACGACGTGACCATGTTTTTACAACCGATTTTTTATTAGCATCATTTAACACCATAACTTTCTTATCTAAGTTATGATCGATGTAAGGTCCTTTTTTAATTGAACGAGCCATTATTTTTTCCTTCTTTCAATGATATAACGATCCGATGTTTTCTTTTTGTCACGGGTTTTGTAGCCTTTGGCTAATAAACCTTTACGTGAACGTGGATGACCACCTGAGGCTCTTCCCTCACCACCACCCATAGGGTGATCTACCGGGTTCATGGCTACACCACGAACTCTTGGGCGACGGCCCAACCAGCGTTTGCGGCCGGCTTTACCTAACACTGCATTTGCCTTTTCGCCGTTTGAAACGGTACCGATAGTAGCTAAACAAGTAGCCAGTATCATACGTGTTTCGCCCGAAGGCAATTTAATGATAGCATACTTACCGTCACGAGCCGAAAGCTGTGCGTAAGTACCTGCCGAACGTGCAATAACACCGCCCTGGCCAGGGTTCAATTCAATATTATGAATGATAGAACCCAATGGTATAGTTTTTAATGGTAACGTGTTACCAACTTCAGGAGCTGCTGTCTCGCCGGATAAAACAGTTTGACCAACTGTTAATCCTTCTGGAGCGATCATATATCTTTTTTCACCATCAACAAAGTGTAGCAGAGCTATACGTGCAGACCGGTTAGGATCATACTCGATAGTAGCAACCTTTGCAGGGATATCAAACTTATTACGTTTAAAATCTATTAACCTGTAGGCTTGTTTATGACCACCACCCATGTAGCGCATAGTCATTTTACCGCTGTTGTTACGTCCGCCTGACCTTGTGTTTGCAGATACTACTAACGACTTTTCGGGAACGTTTGTAGTGATATCTGACGTACTTGTGTCGATACGGAAGCGGGTACCGGGTGTAACCGGTTTAAATCTTTTTACTGCCATCTCTATATTATATACCGCTATAAAAATCTATTGTTTCTCCATCCTTCAACGTGATGATCGCTTTTTTATACGTTGCCGCGCGTCCGCTTACCGGTCCGGCTTTTGTATTACGACTTTTCAGTTTCCCGACGTATCTCATTGTATTTACAGCCAAAATATTTACACCATACATGGTTTCAATGGCCGATTTGATCTGAATTTTGTTGGCCCGCGGGTCAACTATAAAAGCATAGCGGTTAAGCTTCTCAGTTAGTTGAGTTACTTTTTCAGTAAGCAGGGGTTTCTTTAAAATTTCCATATTACTTAGCAAATGCTTCCTCCAAAAGCTTAACAGCACCGGTAGTTAATAATAGCTTGCCAGCGTTTAACACATCATAAGTGTTTAACTGGTCGGCTGTAACAACCTTAGTTTTTTTCAGGTTACGGCTTGACAGATATACATTGTTGTTTGCTGCGCCTAATACTAATAATGTTTTCACATCAGTAACATTTAAGTCGGCAACCAATTGGATGTAAGATTTAGTTTTGATAGCATCAAAGCTAAAGTCTTCCAAAACAATAATGCTGCTATCCTGCGCTTTGTAGCTTAATGCAGATTTACGCGCCAGTGATTTTAACTTCTTGTTTAACTTGAAGCTATAATCGCGTGGTTGCGGACCGAACACACGGCCACCACCATTAAACAATGGTGATTTTACACTACCTGCACGGGCACCGCCTGTACCTTTTTGTTTATATAATTTGCGGGTTGAACCTGCAATTTCGTTACGTTGTTTTGATTTATGCGTTCCCTGGCGCTGGTTAGCAAGAAATTGCTTAACATCCAGGTAGATCGCATGATCATTGGGCTCAATACCGAATATGGCTTCAGGAAGCTGCACCTTGGCACCTGTCTCTTTTCCTGATACGTTTAATACTTTAACTTCCATCTTATTTATCCACTATTACGAATGAACCCTTAGCTCCTGGTATAGAACCTTTAACAACCAATAGATTTTGTTCCGGATAAACTTTCAAAATTTCTAAGTTTTGAACTTTCACACGTTCGTTGCCCATCTGTCCAGCCATACGCATTCCTTTAAATACACGTGAGGGCCATGAAGAGGCACCCAGTGAACCCGGAGCACGTAAACGGTTATGCTGACCGTGAGTTTGCATACCAACACCTGCGAAACCATGGCGTTTTACAACACCCTGGAAACCTTTACCCTTTGATGTACCAACTACGTCAACATAATCCCCGATAGCGAAAATATCTACAGTGACAGTATCACCAAGAGATTTTTCGTCTTCGAAAGTTTTAAATTCAACAAGTTTACGTTTGGGAGTAGTGTTTGCTTTAGCAAAGTGGCCTTTTAAAGGGCCGGAGGTGTTTTTCTCCTTTTTTTCGCCATATGCCAACTGAACAGCGGCATAGCCGTCTGTATCAACAGATCTTACTTGTGTTACCACGCAAGGGCCAGCTTCGATTACTGTACAAGGAATGTTTTTCCCTGTTTCATCGAAAATGCTGGTCATTCCTACTTTTTTACCAATAATTCCTGACATTTTCTTTATTTTATTTGTGCCCATCGAAGCAGTAGGGCTTCGTTCAAGGCATATTATCCCCCGTTAAGGGACGGCAAAGATAGGGATTTTACATTAAATCCCAAATACTCTGCGAATTATTTTTTTATAAATTTTCAGGAAAGCTTTTTAAGGGAAATTTGTTGATAAAGATAGGGTTGATTACTAGCCAAACCTCTCCGGGCTAAAAGCCGCCAAATCCATTTCAACTTTTTTACCCGATATAATTTCCTCCACCAATTTACCGGTAGCCGCTGCCAGTGATAAGCCAAGCATGGCATGTCCGCCGGCATAGGTTAAATTTTGGTAGGCTGTATGGCGACCAATATAGGGTAAACCATCCGGGGTTAAAGGGCGCAAACCTTTCCATACTTTATCCATCGGCAATGGCTCAACGGTTAAACCCGGGAAATATTCTTTTGCCCCGGCGTAAATAGCCGCAACGCGGTTGGGCAGCACCTTGTTGTTTATCCCGCTGATCTCCATTGTACCGCCCATACGCAGATCACCGCCCATTGGGGTTAAGGCTACCCTGCGTTCTACCAAAATAGCCGGATGGACAAGGTTGTGCTGCACATCCGGATACGTCATGCTATAACCTTTGCCGGGTTGTAAAAGCAAGTCAACTTTTAGCATGCGGCTAAGCTGCGGCAGCCATGAACCCGCGGCAAGCACCAGTTCGTCACATTCAAATTCACCTTTATCTGTTATTACGGTTGAAACCTTACCACTTTCAGTTTTAAAACCGGTGACACTGGTATTCAATTGAAGTTTAGCGCCTTTTGCTTCCAGCCTCGTTTTTAATGTCTGCATAAAATCGCCGGGATGCAGGTGGCAATCCAGCGGGTAAAGCACACCGCCAAGCACATCCACTTCCACATTTGGTTCCATGGCTTGTATCTCCGCTGCATTATATACACTGGTTTCAATACCCAGTTGGGCGGCTTCATGCGCCAGTTCTATTTCGTGCTTTTCGACAGATGCTGTTTTATAAAGCATCAGACAGCCTTTTTCTTCCATCCGGAAATGATTGCCCAGGTCGTCGCGCATCTCATTCATCAGCTTACGGCTTAGCTGTAAAATTTCGTTCAACGGCGGGATGCTGCGATGCATATATTTATTATTGGCAGACCGCCAGAAGGCCCAGCACCAGCGGATCAAATCAACATCCAATCGTGGTTGTATATAAAACGGGCTGGACGAGTTGAGCATCCATACAATAGCCTGCCCAATGATAGATGGTGATGCCAAAGGCATAAAGTGGCTCGGCGAGATATAACCTGCATTGCCAAATGAGGTACCATCCGTAATATCCCCGCTTTCAATAACGGTTACTTCATGGTCTTCCTGCTGTAAATAATACGCACAGCATAAACCGATGACCCCTCCTCCTACAATAACCACTTTTTTATTCTTCATTATGATAAAATTGATGTATGCGCAAAGCTAAAATATGTTTTTAAAAATAGGGTAAACCGAGCGGCTCCCCGTGCATAATTATGAGATTTGTAAAATTTTCTTTAAATTCATCCATCCATTAACCAAGCTGTCAACCCGTTATGAAGCACCTTATCAAGATCATCCCGCTTATTCTTATTTCCTTGTTATTGTTTACTTGTAAGAAAAGCCGCCTGGGCAATGCTACCCGCGAGGATAAAAACGGGTGGATATATGTACATCTTTCAGGCTCCCCGGCTGATGTGGGTTACCAGCATGGTTACTTAGTGGCCAATGAGATCGATACCTTAATTAAGGTGATGCAATATTACCTGCCAACCACCAGCGGCAAGGATTGGGCCTTTTATCGTTCGGCTTCCAAACGTTTTTTGTGGAATAAGATAGATAAGGAGTACCAGGACGAGATACGGGGAATTACGGAAGGGCTACAAGCCAAAGGTTTTAAATATGATACTTTAGATATTACCGCGCTTAATGCCAATATCGAGTTATCACAATACTATGTGCCCGGCTTAATGAATAAGCTAAAGCCCGGCAGCGGCGACAATAAAGCGCCCGGTAATTGCAGCGCGTTTATTGCTACCGGTAGTTTTACTAAGGACCATAAAATTGTAATCGGCCACAATAATTGGACAGATTATATTGAAGGCGAACGTTGGAATGTGATAGCCGATATTAAACCCGAAAAAGGCAATAAAATATTAATGGATTGCGCACCCGGCTTTATCCATAGTGGTGACGATTTTGTAGTGACCAGCAGCGGAATATTAATAACCGAAACTACGATAACCGGCTTTAAAGGTTTTGACACCACACGCACCCCCGAGTTTGTGCGGGCGCGTAAAGCTGCCCAATACGCTAACAGCATTGATGATGTAATTAAGATAATGGTTACTGATAATAACGGCGGTTATGCCAACGACTGGCTAATTGGCGACACCAAAACCAACGAAGTGGCTAAGCTGGAATTGGGGCTTATTAATCACCCGGTATGGCGCTCGAAAGATACCGCTATAATTGGCTCTAATTTCCCGAGTGACCCGAAGCTGATAAAAGAGGAAACCACGTTTGATGTGAACGATAAAACTACATCGCCCAATGCGCGTAAGCTGCGGATGCAACAATTGGTGGCTTATGATTACAAAGGCAAGCTGGATGCCTTTGGCGCCAAAACTATAGAGGGCGATACTTATGACGCGCTGCACGGACAAAAAAATGCCTCAAACAAATGTGTGATTGACGGCCATGTGGAAGATGACCCCAACGGCTGCAAAGAATGGAGCGAGCCGGCCTACTTCCCGATGGGAGCCGTGCAAGGAAAAGTAACTACTGCCGATTTAGCAGGCAAGATGGAATTATGGGCGCACATGGGCCACCCCGGCGGCGCTGATTTTTTAGCTGCTCCGTTCTTTAAAAAACATCCTGAATATTATAAAACACAAGGTAAATATTTAAGGGACATGAAGGCTTATCCGTGGACGTTGTTTAAGGCAGACTAAACACGATCTTTAGGATTTAAGGGATTAGCAGGATCAATAAAAAATCAATATAATCCCTTAAATCCTAAAAATCGTGTTACTCCATCATCAGCCTTCTTATCAGCTCGGCGCTTTGCTTGTTGCCTTCTTCCAGTCGGCCCTCAAAAAACACCTTTACATCATTAAAATGCTTTTTGTACCCTTCCATATCGCCATAACCAATGATGGACGACCACTCCCGTACCGCCGAGTGAAACTCCAAATCATCGCCGCGAATGGTTTTATCGTAAAGGGCGGTTACTATCGACTCTTCCAATAGCTCCTCATTCTTGAACAAGTATTCGGCAATCCCGAGGCGCAGACGAAACGGTGGCGTTTGGCAAATCAAATTATCATAAGGGTTAACACCCAGGTGGTACCAGGCATCAACCATACTTAAAATACTTAAATGCGAATTGGGCTTTTGCAATTCGTGGTCTTTCCCTAATGAAAATTCCTTCATTACCGAATCGTTAAGCATAATAGGTTTGCGGCTTTCGTGAAAAACAAAATCGCGCGCCTTATAAAGCCGTTCCCTGAATGCAGTTTCTTCTTCCATTATCATCAGCTTAAACAATTCGGATTCTGAAACAGCATACCGCCTTACCTGTTGTTTGGCGTAGGGGTTCAAAATAGCCAACCCGGCATAAACGTGCGCTTTATAGCTAAATATACGCAAGGTGGTTAATATCTTCACATTATCTATACCGCCGATGTAGGAAGCATTTTCCCACGGAAAAAAACCGGCTTCTTTCCAGGCAGTGCCCATGCTTTCAAACCCTACGTGGGTTACGGCTTGGGTATCTGCAACAATTTTATCGTGTTCGTGGTAATCCTTTACTTCTACAATGTCAGTTTCAAGGGCCGTAAAAAGGTCTATCATGCGTTGATAGGCCGCGGCATTTGTACGATGCGGTACCAATATCAGTTTTTGCCCCTTAGGCTGAAAACCGGGGCCATGCATGGCATGGAAAGTAATGATATGCGTGTTGGCAGGCAGGTATTTTTCAAATGTCGCTATCTCGGGTGTCTTTACAGATGTTTGCCCGGCTACTATAGCGCCCGGTTTGGTGTATTGCGCGTATTTGGCAACAACCTTATCCAAACCATCCGCCTCTACCGAATAGATGACGAGATCAGAAGCTAAAGACACCTCTTTTCCATCTGCCAGCACCTTTATCCCGTATGGCGTAAGCTCCGCTTCCAGTTGTTCCCGGTTTTGAGGCAGGTCGCAGCCGAAAACGGTGTAGCCTGCCTTTGCGAAAGCTTTTGCATACAAACGCCCCATATCGCCCAGGCCTATAATTCCAATATTCATGCTGCTAATATAACTATGCGCAGCAATATTCCGTACTAAAGCCTACATTAGCAATAAAAATACCCCTGCTAAAACAATAAACCTGTTTATGCCCTTGTTTTATTCGTATATCAATGCCTAATTTTACAATATGAGGAATATTTTGGTACCGCTATTTGCCCTTATAACCCTGCTGACATCAGCTTCTGCGCAGGATACTGTTAAAAAAACTGAAGTAAAAAAACCGGGTGTGGTTAAAACTTCAACTACCGTTGTAATGCCTGCGGGCACCAAGCCTGCTGCCATCGATCCTAAAACAGGGAAGCCTATACCACCCATTAATCCAAAAACAGGCAAGCCTTATACCAAATACGGATACGGCGCTTACGCAAACAATAAATATGATGCCAAGGCCGCACATACGGCCGATAGTTTGAAAAAAGCAGCCGCCTTAAAAACTGCCGCTCCGCCTCCCGTTGTGCAACAACCTGTTGCCGATTCTGCAGCACCTGCCCCGGTTGATAAAAGCCTTAACGGGCAGTATAAATATTTGTTAAGCAAGGTTTATAATTACCAGCAGCCATTGGTGGCTGCATTTTGGAAAAACATCATCGACTCGTTAAATACTAACAAGCGCAAGCTATTAGATGCGCAAACCAAAGCAGCTGTACAGGACAAAACCATAAGCGATCTGAAAGCCGATGCTACCGCAAAGGATGAATCGGTTTCAAAGGCTGATGAGATAAGCTTCGTAGGAGTGTCTATGTCTAAAAGCGCTTACAACCTCATCATGTGGGGATTGGTTATCGCCCTTGGCGCTGTGGCAGCTATAGTTATTGCACGCAGTGGCAGCCTGAAACATGAGGCCGGATACCGTACCGGCCTGTACAATGAGCTGGAGGAAGAGTATAAGAACTACAAAGCCAAGGCCAACGAGAAAGAAAAGAAACTCGCCCGCGAACTGCAAACCGAGCGCAACAAGGTGGATGAGCTGATGGGGAGGGGATAAAAGTCAGACTGCCAAATAAATCATGAAAGCCTACCTTTTTGGATGGAACCCGCTTAAGTTTGCATGGGCCGATATGGATGACGATATCAAAACATTGGCAGCCACCGGTAAATATGAAGATAACTGGAGCGTAATAAGCCATAAAAGCATACAGCCCGGCGACAGGGCCTACATAGTCCGTGTAGGTGTTGAGCCTAAGGGCATTTTTGCATCCGGCGTTACCGCATCCGAGCCTTACCCCGCATTTCGTAATGGCAGGCATTATTACCGCATCACCATTGCGCTTGATGTTTTGCTCAACCCCGATAAGGAACAAATACTTACACTGGATATTTTAAAAACAGGCAACCTTGCCGCGCAAAACTGGACGCCGCAGGCGTCGGGTATATCCATTCGCCCGCAGTTGGCGGATGAGTTGGAGGGTGTTTGGCTGGATTTTTTGGATAGCCGTGGCTATGGTGAATTATAACCGCCTGTAAACCAGGCAGGCGAGTGAATAGAGGGTTAACATAACTTAACATAATTCAAAAATTAATTCTATAACATATTGACATTCAATTATTTGCAATTTAGCAGGGTTAACATAAAATAACATATTTTAGACCACTATTGGTCTTGCCTACATAGGTGTCCGGTAGATTTTTGAAAGGCGAGGCCCGGTGCGATTCCCTCCCTTGGGAGGGCGGAGGGAGGGGTTTCGCAAAGATGCACAGTGGCGAATAACCCCTACCCGCCATTGCACAACCAGCCGCACCCTTCCCGAGGGAAGGAGTTTTGGGCGGCTGTTTTGGCTTTAAGTTTGGCAGGACTTTTTACACCCAAAGAATAGAAATGATGGTAGATATTATCGTTTATGTTGTTTTATTAATAGCCGCAACACTAAGTTTCACCACCCGTAAACTCACTTTAGCTGGTGCCGCCACAGGCGCATTGGTTGGCTTGCTCATTTACAAAGGCGCAGGCTATCCCGGCCTCATTATGCTGACTGTGTTTTTTATTGCAGGCTCATGGGCAACAGGCCATCATTTCAATAAAAAAACGGAATTGGGTACTGCCGAGCGCCACAAAGGAAGGCGTACGGCCGGGCAGGTATTGGCTAATGGCGGCATGGCCGCGTTATTGGGTGCATGGGCATGGTACAATCCGGGCCATTCAAGTATAGCAGCTATTATGATAGCAGGAAGCTTCGCCGCTGCTACTGCCGATACCTTATCCTCCGAACTGGGAACAGTTTATGGGAGGCGCTTCTTCAACATCCTTACCTTTAAAACTGACCAACGCGGCCTAAATGGCGTTGTAAGCCTGGAGGGTACTTTAATTGGTTTGGTTGGGGCGGCATTAATAGCAATAGTTTATACATTCAATTTTGGATGGGGGTTATCCTTTTGCTGGATAATATTGGCAGGCTTTACCGGCAACGTTGTTGATTCCGTTTTGGGTGCTTTGCTGGAACGGAAAGGGCTGATCGGGAATAATATGGTGAACTTTTTGAATACGCTTACTGGGGCTGGCGTTTGTTATTTGTTGGTGAATTTCTAAAAGCTTTGGTTAGTCCGGATTTATAAGTACGAGATTTTAAAGATTAAAAAAGAAGCGGTGGACTGTGCGATTCCCCTCTTGAGAGGGGTGTAGGGGTGTGTTAGTCGGGCGCATAACACACCCCTGCAATCGCACAGCCAGCCGCGCCCCCTCTCGAGAGGGGAATTTTATCAGCATATTATAATCTTTCGAACAACCTGTAATTTATAAGTACGGGACTACCCTTGGTTTTTGTTGATTAAAATGCTGCTTTTTCATAATTAATGATTTGTGCGTATCTTTAACTGTTTATTAATAATTGCGCTATGACTACAATGACATTACAGGTTCCGGATGAACTCGAAAGGGAGCACGAGGAAACCGCCCGTTTTATTGCAGCCAAGTTGTATGAAGCTGGTAAGCTCACAATGGGCAAAGCTGCGGCAATGGTGGGTATGGAAAAGTGGGATTTTGCTGAGATACTGGTAAATTATGGTGTCCATTTTATGGATGCCAGTGCCGAAGCGGCTTTAGCTGATTTAAACGAGTTCAAAAAATCCTCCGAAAAGTAAGGTTGTCATTACCGATACTACGGTTATTATCGCAAATACCATTTCAACATATAGCGCTTCACCTGCTATTACCGGACTGTACCACACTAAAAACGCGATAAGCAACACTTAACATAAATAATGCTGACGAAGAAAAAATATAAATGTTTAACTGGTCGACAAATTGGGATTAATCGCTAAATTTTAATCTCCTTTTTGGAAAGTGAACTGTGTTGCTTTTGAAAAATCTTCGTTAGGCAAACGAAACTGAAAGGTTTTTCCATCGGATTGTAATTGATTAGCATAGTTAAACATAAATAATCGAATGCAGTTGCATATTAGTGCTGCTTTTTTAACTAAAAGATCCATATTAAAAGTTGGAAAATCTGGCGGAGGGACAAATCTTAAATAATTATTTTCTTCAGCGAGTTTACTCAAATATGGTGCAACATTGTCGGTTAAACCCGGCATCATTATTCCTTGGGTAGTTCGCGCAGTGCCCTTTTTAAATCCGGCAGAAAGATTCATGTTATCGTAAACAGCTAAAAATGGGGCTATTTCACCTGTTTTGTCCTTTGCCACCATTTCCTTTGAATAAACGGACCCGAAAGGCCTCATCGCCACTGCAAGTCCGTGTTTGTATTGATTATAGAAAAATTCATAATTCTTGAAAAACACGATAATTTCTTCGATATGCGTTTCTATATTTTTACAACATACATCAAATTTTTCCTGATCCGATTCTATGCCCAATTTAAGATCATCGGGAAAATGAAATATTGGTGCCAATACCGTTATCGCGGGTTTAATCGACCTAATCCAACTAGTAACCTCGCCAGCTTTATAGGTTATGATGTTTTTTATAAAAAAGTCCGGCTGTTTTGATGCTCGAAGCAAAGCAAATAAATCCTCAATGTATTGGATTACTTGGGCTATAGCATCAAAATATAAACCATTGTGTACCTCCTGTGCGATGGTTGCATCTCCGATTGAATCCCCAGCGCTTTTAATTAGATCCGTTAACTCATCGTAAAAGGTATAGCGGTGATTGATTAATTTTTGTATCGTCAAAACCTTAGTGTACCGCCATTCAACATAATAATTTTGAAGATATGTAAGTGTTAAATCTCTGGAAGCAGCCCTACGTTGTTCCTGTGTCAATTTGCCCATATTTAAATTTATTAAGCAGCGTCAATAAGGAAGAGAAAAAGGTACTGCTTTTACAAAGATATATAGCAACAATGCTAATAAGTATAGATTTTTAAAGTCAAATTTAATGGGGAGATAATCTATATCTTTGCTTTTCAATTTAAACTTTGTGAAAATTCAATTTGAAAACTGGATCGAAAACTCTCATTTTTCGGTCGATGCAGGTTACCTGCTAAAAAATTCGGTTATCTGTTATAAAGCAGGTGCACCAACGGCTGCATTACTAATGGGATATCTAGGCTTGCTAGTTACCCTTAAAGACCGCATGATGCGAGGTAATAAACCAAATTTATATCCTCAATCCACATGGGAAACGCAACTGAATCTTCTCCAAAATGAGGATAAATGGGAAGAGACGGTGTTGTCAGCAGTGATGCAACAAGAAAAAATCAATTCGGCAAAAGTGCGCGTTGTAGACCCTGTATTTGTGATAAACGATAATTTAAGAGCCCAAATTCGTTATTGGAAAGACCGCCGGAATGATTGTGCACATCACAAGGATAATGAGATAACCTTAGCGCATGTAGAAACATTCTGGAGTTTCCTGCAATCAAATCTGCAAAAAATAACGTTGGAGGGTGGAAAGGCAACGCTGATTAATAAACTGGAGAAGCACTATAATACTACATATACCCCTGCGGGTGAAGATGTATTGCCATTGGTAAAAGAAATAAAAGGTGCCGTTGAAAAATCGGAGATGTATAGTTTTTGGGCAGAAGTTATCCCAGCTATTTCAGATTTATATGATTACAGTAATGAAACGGAATTTCTTGACACAGTACTAAAGTTGAACGATGACGAACTAACTGAATCATTAATTGATTTTTTAAAAAAAGACGACCACCTTTTAACCGCTTACATCAATACAAGACCAGCAATTATAGCAAGGTTAGGTTACGATAATCAAGAAATAAGAAGTTTTTGGCAAACAAAGCTCAAAAAAATGGCCAATCCAATCGTTGTGTATTCCTCAATGCTACGCAACAGCCTTATACCTCAAGCTGAAATTAAGACATCCAATGAATTAGTATCTATGTTTTACAAATATACTACTGATAAGGATGATCATTTTGTTTTGGCCGCCAATGGCTTTGGTGATGTACTATATCACAATTTATTCGTCATTCACAGCCCAGAAGATTTTAAATATTGGCATTTTATGAACCAAAATAGTGACCTATATACTCAATACATTGAATTTTATCCACTTAAGGATGAAGTAATGAAAATTCTTAGCGTGGAATTGAATAAGACTAACTGGAATCCACAGTTTCTGCAAAATAATATTAATTATCTATTTAAAAACAACGGCGACAAGAAAAAGGAATACATCGAAAAATCAACATTACTTGGGTTGGATCTACCCGAACCAATTACGGAGTTATTCACTTAAAATGATCAGCATTATTTTCAGTTACACGTCATGACTTACTCAACTTTTTTTCAAAAAGACAGGTCGTCATCGGTTACCGATTTGTTGTAGATAACCATATAATTCGTGTAAAATCTCATTTTTTACTTCAATTGGTCGGCGATGTTTTGCTATTCGGTTGTGACCTTTAGAGTTCAAATAGCCTATTTGAAAATCTTTTTTTAATTGGTTAAAACGCTCCTCTTTAATTGGGCTGCTATCTATCTTTTCTAATATGGTGTGAGCATTCATAGACTTAATAATAATAGTTACTGCTATGGTATTGTGATGAAAACATAAAGTTAGATAACTGTTACATTAAAGATCAGGCTGTTGATACAAAAAAAAGGCCACCCGAATAAACGAATGGCCTTTTAATATCCAGATCTTCCGGTACTATCACACTTTGATCTCAACTTCAACTCCGCTTGGCAATTCAAGCTTCATTAAAGCATCTACAGTTTTTGAATTTGAGCTGTAGATATCCAATAAACGCTTGTAAGAGCATAGTTGGAATTGCTCGCGTGCTTTCTTGTTCACGTGCGGTGAACGCAGTACCGTAAAAATTTTCTTTTCGGTTGGTAACGGCAGTGGGCCGCTAACTACAGCGCCCGTAGGCTTTACTGTTTTTACGATCTTCTCGGCTGACTTGTCAACCAGGTTGTAATCGTAAGATTTTAATTTGATCCTGATTCTTTGGCTCATGTTAATTTGTTTTGTGGCTAATCCTAAGAGCTATTTGTTAGGATAACCGGTTTGTTTATTATTTATTGAGTGAATGAGTGAGTTTTGAATGAGTGAATGTTAAAAATCACTCATTCGCTAATTCACTAATTAATTTATGCGTTCGCTGCTGCTCTTTTACCTTTTGCTTTGGCAACAACTTCTTCCTGTACGTTACGTGGCGCTTCAGCATAGTGATCAAACTCCATGGTTGAAGTAGCACGGCCCGAAGTGATGGTACGTAACTGGGTTACATAACCAAACATTTCTGAAAGTGGTACAGTAGCCTTAATTACCTGCGCACCTGCACGTGAATCCATACCCAAAAGCTGGCCTCTACGACGGTTCATATCACCGATAACATCACCCATGTTTTCTTCAGGGGTTAATATCTCTATCTTCATTATTGGCTCTAACAATACCGGCTTACATTTTGGCAATGCTTCGCGGTAAGCTATTTTTGCAGCTAACTCGAATGATAATGCGTCCGAATCGACAGCGTGGAACGAACCATCTATCAGGCGTACCTTTAAGCTGGTTAACGGGTAACCGGCCAATACACCATTATCCATTGAAGCTTTAAAGCCTTTTTCAACAGATGGGATAAACTCACGTGGTATTGAACCACCGCTAATTTCGTTCACAAACTGCAAGCCTTCTTTGCCTTCATCGTTTGGCGAAATTATAACCTGTATATCGGCAAATTTACCACGACCACCGGTTTGTTTCTTATAAGTTTCGCGGTGCTGCACGGTACCGGTAATAGCTTCTTTGTAAGCTACCTGCGGCGCGCCCTGGTTAACTTCAACCTTAAACTCGCGGCGTAAACGGTCCATGATGATATCCAGGTGAAGCTCGCCCATACCTGATATTACGGTTTGGCCGGTTTCTTCGTCTGATTTTACATGGAACGTTGGATCTTCTTCGGATAATTTACCCAAAGCCATACCCAATTTATCAACATCGGCCTGTGTTTTAGGCTCGATAGCTAAACCGATAACCGGTTCAGGGAAATTCATTGACTCCAAAATGATAGGGTGCTTCTCATCGCAAAGCGTATCGCCTGTTTTGATATCCTTAAAGCCTACTACCGCTGCAATGTCACCTGCCCCAACATTAGGGATAGGGTTTTGCTTGTTAGCGTGCATCTGGAATATACGGCTTATACGTTCCTTGTTTTCAGAACGCATGTTATATACATACGAGCCTGCTTCCAGGTTACCTGAGTAAACGCGGATAAAGCATAAACGACCTACAAACGGATCTGTTGCAATTTTAAATGCTAAAGCTGCAAACGGTTCTTTTTCTGACGGCTGACGTACAATTTCTTCGCCGGTATTAGGGTTTGTACCCACAATACCGTCAACATCCATAGGTGAAGGAAGCAATTCCATCACATAATCAAGCATGGTTTGTACACCTTTGTTTTTGAATGATGAACCGCAAACCATAGGAACGATCTTGGCATCTAAAACAGCCTTACGTAAAGCGTCAAGCACTTCGCGTTCGGTAATAGTTTCAGGAGCATCAAAGAATTTCTCCATCAGGCTCTCATCATAATCAGCTACTGATTCAAGCAATTTCTCTCTCCACTCGGTAGCTTCTTCAATCATATCCTCCGGGATAGGCACTTCGGTAAAGGTCATACCTTTATCATGCTCATTCCAAACAATACCTTTCCAGTTGATCAAATCAACAACACCTTTAAAGTTTTCTTCGGCACCTATTGGTAACTGCAATGGTACGGCGTTACTGCCCAACATGCTTTTTACCTGTTTTACAACATTTAAAAAGTCGGCGCCGCTGCGGTCCATTTTATTTACGAAACCTATACGGGCAACGTTATAGTTATTGGCAAGCCTCCAGTTAGTTTCAGATTGTGGCTCAACACCATCAACCGCGCTAAATAAGAAAACCAAACCATCCAATACACGTAACGAGCGGTTTACCTCAACGGTAAAATCCACGTGTCCCGGTGTATCGATAATGTTAATGTGGTATTGCTGGCCACGGTATTTCCAGTCGATAGTAGTAGCAGCCGAAGTAATGGTGATACCACGCTCCTGCTCCTGCGCCATCCAGTCCATTGTAGCAGCACCCTCGTGAACTTCGCCAATTTTATGGCTAAAGCCCGAGTAATAAAGGATACGCTCTGTAGTAGTGGTTTTACCGGCATCAATGTGAGCGGCAATACCTATATTTCTTGTATATCTTAGATCTCTTGACATGTTTTTTTATATTGAGTGAATGAGTAAATGAGTGAATGAGTGATTATTAAAACCTACCCATTCGCTCATTCACTCAATCACTAATTCACTCATTTAGAAACGGAAGTGTGAGAACGCCTTGTTGGCCTCGGCCATTTTATGCGTATCTTCTTTCTTCTTAACAGCAGCACCTTCACCTTTAGCGGCAGATATGATCTCGCCGGCTAATTTCTCCATCATGGTTTTTTCACCACGACGACGTGCATAGCTGATCAGCCATTTCATACCCAAAGCAACTTTACGCTCGGGACGAACTTCTGTTGGCACCTGGAAGTTAGCACCACCTACACGGCGGCTTTTTACTTCAACAGCAGGCATTACGTTATTTAACGCTTTCTTCCATGTCTCTAAACCGTTTTCGCTGGTTTTCTTTTCAACAATCTCTACTGCGTTATAGAATATAGTGTAAGCGGTAGATTTTTTACCGTCATACATCATGTTATTTACAAACCTGGTTACCAAAATATCATTGAATTTTGGATCAGGAAGAAGGATTCTTTTTTTTGGTTTTGACTTTCTCATTGCTATCTATCCTCCTTTAATTATTTCTTTTTACCTTTTGCAGGGGCTGCAGCAGCCTGGCCTGGTTTAGGGCGTTTAGTACCATATTTACTACGACGTTGGTTACGGCCGGCTACACCTGATGTATCTAACGCGCCACGGATGATGTGGTAACGTACACCCGGTAAGTCTTTAACACGACCACCGCGGATCAATACAATAGAGTGTTCCTGCAAATTGTGTCCTTCGCCAGGGATGTAAGCATTTACTTCTTTTCCGTTGGTTAAGCGCACACGTGCAACTTTACGCATTGCTGAGTTTGGTTTCTTAGGGGTAGTGGTATACACGCGTGTGCATACTCCTCTTCGCTGTGGACAGCTGTCCAACGCTGGCGACTTACTCTTGTCAACCATAGCTACTCTACCTTTTCTAACTAATTGCTGAATAGTAGGCATTTTTCCTTTTTTGTTCTTTACTTTATTTAACCCGGTTTTCGGGACTGCAAAAGTACGGAGTTATTTTTTGATTTTCAAGTGGTTGAGGAAAAAAGTTTTGGGGGAGGGTTTTAAAGGTTGCAGATGTTGCAAAAGTTGAAAAAACAAACTTGCGAAGTTTTGAAACGGCGCAGCCCTCAATGAGTCCATTGAAAGCAAACAACCGAATTAAACTTCGCAAGTTTTTCCGGTTTTAAAAAATTAAAAAAGTCTCCCCTACCGGGGGAGATTTAGAGGGGGTTTTACCTCGGTGCCGGTGGTTTTGGTGGTGGTGGCGGCGCGGCCATGTGCGGCGGCGCGCAGCTTGTGCCTAACATCGCTACCAATGCGGTTAGCAATATAAAGCCGGTTAGTTTTCCTTTCATAGCTGTCGTGTTTACAGGTATAATAGTGATTGGCAGCTATTTGTTTGTCTGAACCACGATTTATAGGATTTAAGGATTGAATTGAGGATAGTTTAATCCTTAAATCTTTTAATCCCACAAATCAAGGTTCAGACCTTCTTAATACTCCAAATACTTCCCTATCTTCAAATTCACCATATCCCCCTCGCTATATTTATCGCGTAGGGCGTTGAGCGATCGCAGGGTTACGCCATTTCTTTCTAACAGCAGATCTTCGTAACTGCCTTTAAACAGCACCTGCTTTACTTCCCAGTTTTTTCGTGTCCAGCTTTTGGTGATGGTGGCCCATTCGGGATAGATGACAATATGCTTTTGTGCACTTGATATGCCGCAAATACGCGCTTCGTTATTGGTAAGTACATTGCAGTTGGTGAGCAACCGCGCCGTATATAAATGCTGCGGGTTTTGGTAGAGTTCTTTGGGATGCCCGGCTTCTAAAATCTCGCCATCCTGCAAAACCAATAACTCATCCGCCATAGATAATACTTCTTCGGGATCATGCGATACCATTATTACCGTTAGCCCTGTTTCTTTTACAATTTGCCGTATATCCTGTTGCAGGCCCTCTCTAAACGAAGTATCCACCTGGTTAAATGGCTCATCCAGCAGCAACACTTCCGGTTCGGTAATTAAAGCACGGGCAATGGCTACACGCTGTTTTTCGCCGCCGCTTAGGTCGGCCACGCGCTTATCGGCCAGGTGCAACATGTTTAGCTGTTTTAAAACCTGCGTAGTGTTTTTTTCTTTGGCTTTAACATCTGTATTAGGCAACAACACCGCTATATTATCCCATACCTTGGCAAATACGTTCAACCCTTCGGTATCCTGGGTAACCATCTTCATGGCATCGTGGCCAGGTATCAGCTTTTCTTCGGGCCCCCAGATGCGCTCACCTTTAAACTGCACCTCGCCTTCATCCGGCGAAAGCAGGCCATATAACAATTTCAACAAAGTGCTTTTCCCGCTGCCGCTCTCGCCTATTATCGCCGTTATTTTTCCCCGCTGGATAGACAGATCGGTTTTTTTTACACCCGCCAATTGTTCGCCGGGATAGAGTTTGCTTATGGAGATTGCCTGCAGAAATGGGGAAGTTGACATTCGGCAAATATAGCTAAAATGAGAAAGGCTGTTGGTTAAACAGCCTTTCTCATTTTCAATTCTATTTGGCTATGTTAAAAACCGAAAGTTAAACCGAAGGCAAAGTTTTTTAAGCCGGCCTGCGCAGGGCTATTTTCAAACATATCGTTAAAGTAATACTTGGCAAATATCCCCGCCGAGCCATACCCAATGCGGGTAAAGGCGCCATATTGCATTTTGGTAAAGTGGTAATCGCCGTCAATTTTTTGTTTGCCGTTTTCTTCGCTTATTTGTTTAACCCGTGCACCCAGTAATATGCCTGTTTCGGGGCCTACAATAAACCGAAAGCGTTTGCCGTTTGTATATTCATTCGTCCTGAACTCGAACGAAAGCGGGATACGCAAATAGGTTGACCCGAACCTGTTTTTGCTGTAATCAATAGCATCATTAGTATAAGTTAAAACAGGGGTATTACGTTGTATGGTAATATCCTTACGCAAGCGGATCAGCGTCCAGTCGAACCCGCCGGATATATACATTTTAAAATTTGGCGTAGGGCGAAAACCAAATTGCACCAGGTCGAATCCCACGTTACTTGTTTTCCATGAGCGATAACTTAAAAAATCATTTTTGGGCGATAAGGTAAAGCTGCCATTATCAACCAATGTAGTAAGCCCCAGGTCGAATCTTGAAAAGGTTATTCCGAAACTAAAAGGCGATACGCTTCTTTTGGCAAGTACACTATCTCTATGAGCCTTAAAGTCGCCCATACTGATTTTTATTTTTCTTCTTGCTGTTTTGGCAGAATCCGTATCCTTTTGTGCAAAGCCAAGCGTTGCCAGTCCGCATAATAATGCGGCAAGTATTAAACGTTTCATATTATTGTGTATTTAGATTATGTATTAATTTGATTGCTTTTTTATTTTAATTATGCCCAGGTTTACCCCGGTTACGCTTGATGCGGTATTGTCATCATCATCATCGGTAAATTCTATCAGCTTATCCCCGCGTTTATCAACCTTAGCTACCAAAATATTTACCAGGCCGCCTAAACTATGTATGCCATGCTTTTTTACAGGGGCCTCGTTAGGTTTAGTACCCCCGCTTATCGCTGCCGGCTGCTCAACTATATTTTGTGGAATACCCGGCGATTTTAACGCTGCCAGAACATCCTTATCCGGAATTACAGGTTGCTTTATCTCCCGCGGTGGTTCAATTATAGTAGCTGTCAAAGCCCGGTTATCCGTATTTGCAGGTTCATTATTACTTTTTTGAGTATTGTCTGCAATGGTATTTTCAACTACCGCTACATTGGTGGTAACAGGGGCAATTGATTTTGTCGTATTATTAGCAGATGATCCTAAGCTATTACCCAAACCTGTATTTGCAACCGGCTGTGTACTGGTTTTACCTGTTATAACTAATAGCGGTTGATCAACATTTGCAGCCATTTTATTGGATACCGCCTGGTGCCTGGTTTGCTCCGCTTTTTGCGGGAAAAACAATGCGCCCGCTGAGATCAATACGATAATACTTGCTGCAACACTTAAGTAAGACAGCAACCGGCGTTTGCCTTTTTTTCCATCCAACTCATTGGCAACCCGTTGCCATACCATTGGTGATGGCTCTATTTCAAAACCATCAAACTTCGCGCTAAAGCCCTGGTCAAATTCCTTATCCTGCATGTCCATATCTTTTATCCTCCAGTTTTAAAATCATATCTCTTAATATTGTGCGGGCCCTTGATAACTGTGATTTTGAGGCCCCTTCTGTTATACCAACTATACCGGCAATTTCTTTATGCGAATAACCGTCAATAGCATAAAGGTTAAATACCATTCTGTAACCCGGCGATAGTTGCTGTATTATATTTAACAAGTCCTTCACACCCATGCTGGCAATTACTTCGGGGTTGGCAGATGGTTCATTGCCTATCTCGGTCACATCTACCTGCATTATTTTATGGTTCCTGCGGTAGTACTCAATGGCACTGTGTACCATTATACGCCTCACCCATCCTTCAAACAACCCATCGCCCCGGTAATCATCCAGCTTTTTAAATACCCTTATAAAACCATTCTGCAACATATCTTCGGCCTCCATTTTATCGATTGCATAACGCATGCAAACACCCAGCATTTTAGAAGCAAACTGTTTGTACAGCATTTCCTGTGCATAGCGCTCACCCGCTTTGCATCGCGTTATCAATTCATCAATTGCAGAGGTAGGTTTTAGTAGCATCATCTATCCTTAAGATGATAGCAAGCCCCAAATAGTTGCATGCGTATAAAAATATTTTTATTTACTATGTTTGAATATGAAAGTAAACAACCAAATAATCGGGACAATAAGGATAGGTTTACTTTTTACCTTATTGTTTCTATTATCCTGCACCTGTCTCTTTGCCCAGCGCAGAGGCAACAATAATAATAACACCTACACACTGCTTAAGCCCGACCGCGTTTTTGACGGCCAGCAAATGCACACCGGCTGGTGGGTATTGGTACGGGGCAGCCGCATAGAAGCAACAGGCGAGCCGGCAACCATAACCGTACCCGAAGCCGCCAAAATAGTTGAGTTAAAAGGAATGACCTTATTACCGGGTTTTATTGAGGGGCATTCGCACTTATTTTTGCACCCTTATAATGAAACCGCGTGGAACGACCAGGTATTGAACGAAAGCAGGGCCGAGCGTACCGCCCGGGCCGTAGTACATGCAAAAGAAACGTTAATGGCGGGGTTTACCACCGTTCGTGATTTGGGGACAGAAGGTGCTGCTTATGATGATGTAGGATTGAAACAGGCCATTAATAAAGGGATAATTCCCGGGCCAAAGATGATAGTGGCTACGCGGGCCATTGTGGCTACCGGCAGTTACGGACCAAAAAGCGATGTAGACGGAGCGATTGTTATTAAAGGCGGCGAAGAAGCAGATGGCGTAGAGGGCGTGACCCATGTGGTGCGCTCACAAATAGGCCATGGCGCCGATGTGATAAAATTATATGCCGATTATGGCTGGGGATTAAATGGGGCAAATGCCCCTACCTTTACCGAAGCTGAGTTGAAAGTGGCAGTAGAAGTTGCTAAAAGCAGCGGACGCACAGTTGCTGTACATTCGGGAACGGAAGAGGGTATGCGCCGGGCCATAGCCGCGGGCGTAACCACTATTGAGCATGGTGATGGAGGCAATCCGGAATTATTTAAACAGATGAAGGAAAAAGGAATTGCCTTATGCCCTACCCTTTCGGCTACCGAGGCATTGGCAACTTATCGCGGCTGGGTAAAAGGCACGGGCGCCGACCCGGCTCCTGTCGCCAAAAAGCATTATATTTTTACCGAAGCCATGAAAGCAGGGGTGACTATTTGCATGGGCGGCGATGTAGGTGTTTTCCCGCATGGCGATAATGCCCGCGAAATGGTGCTGATGGTGGATTATGGGATGAAACCTATTGATGTATTAAGATCAGCCACTTCTGTAAACGCGGCGGTATTTGGTTTGAAAAACTCAGGCAATATTAAAACCGGTTATGCAGCCGACCTGGTAGCTGTTGACGGCAACCCGGTTGATGATATTAAATTAACTAAACAGGTAAAGATGGTGATGAAGGATGGGGTGGTGGTAAAGGAATAATTGTTTAATTTAATAACAATGTGTACCTTTATTAAAATTTATGTGTATGAGAACAAATATTGAAATAGATGATGCTTTAATGGCTAAGGCACAAAAAGTAAGCAAACTAAAAACTAAAAAAGCATTGGTTGAGAAAGGCCTGCAATTATTAATAAGCATGGAAAATCAAAATGACTTGATAAGTCTTTGGGGAAAAGTTGAGATAGACGATAAGGCTTACTTATAGTGAAAGTTGTTTTAGTTGATACTTCTGTTTGGATAAATGTGTTTAAAGGCATTGAAACCAATTCAAGTGTTTATTTAAAAAATGAAAACTTGAATATCTCTGTTGCCACATGCCCCGTAATTGTGCAGGAAGTATTGCAAGGTATAGTATCAGATAGAGATTATACTATTATCGCCAACAAGTTAAGTAATATGAATACACTTCCTGCCAACGCATACAATTATGCATATGCTGCTGCTAATTTGTATAGAGAACTAAGAAAGAAAGGCATCACCATACGCAAGCCGAATGACTGCTTAATAGCAATTTACGCTATCCAAAACAAAATTCCTTTATTACATGACGATAAGGACTTCACTAATATTGCGGCTTTTAGTGATTTGAAAGTATTAAATATATAACTTAGCTAAGTTAAGTTAAAAATCATATTGCATATGATTGAAGTAGGTGAAGTAATTTCGGCTAATTATATTGGAGATTATGCTATCAAAATCTGCTTTAGCGATGAAACAGAAAAACTGGTAGACTTCAAGCCGTTTTTATGTAAATCATTACATCCTTCTATTTCAAAATACCTGGACGAAAGTTTGTTTAAGCAATTCAAAATAAGTGAAGGTAACTTGAATTGGAATGATTATGATTTGATATTCCCAATTCATGAGTTACACGAGGGCGTGATTAAATAATTCTCTTTCGTTTTATCCACAACGCCTCCGAACCATAGTATCAGAATTTTATTGAAAGTTCCAGGTGCCCGCCTAAACCGGTTTCCACTATTTTTTGAAGTGTTGAAAAACGCACCTCTTTTATATTATTCTCAATTTTAGAAATATAAGATTTGGTAGTTCCTACCTTATCGGCAAGTTCTGCTTGTGTTAATCCTTTTTCAAGCCTTGCCTCGTGTATTAAAGCGCCAATTTTAAATTGCTCGTAACCTGCTTCAAGCGCATCTCGTTTTTCTGTACTGCGTTTACCATAATGCTTATCCTTAAATTGCTCAAGTGTGATGATGTTACTTTCTGTCGCCTTCATATTCTTCCTTTATTTTAAGTGCCTTTTCAATTTCTTGTTTAGGTGTCTTTTGGGTTTTCTTTTGAAATCCGTTTGCAAGGACAACTAATTTCCCCTGGTCAAAAAAACAGAAGATGCGAAAAATATCACTTCCCTGCTGTACCCTTATCTCAAAAAGCCCTTCCGTATTTTCGATATGTTTGAGATATAATTCGGGGACCCGTTCAATATCTTCAATCAGGCCAAAAGTCCAGATAATTTTATCTTTTACTTTGTCCCGTTGCTTTACAAAAAATTCCTGAAAGTAATCCTTGTAAAAGATGATCGTCCGGTATTTGGCTTTACCCATCGTTGATCAAAGATAGTAAATGTTGCACTAAAGTGAAACTATTTTTTAATAATTACTTCGCCCTGTAATACTTATAGATCTTCACCGCGCACATTAGGATGACCGATACGGCAATAATTCCAATAACGCCGAATATCCAGTTCAGCCCGTCTTTTAATACCGCTAAAAAAACTATCGCGAATAAAAATATAGTGGCTACTTCATTCCAGATACGGAGTTGGGTAGAACTCCATTTGTAAATACCATTTGCCATTTGCTTCATTTTATTTTGGCAGATAAAATGGTAAATGATAAGGCCAATAACAAAGCAAAGTTTTATTTGCAGCCAGGGCTGATGGATCAGGTAGTCGTAATTAAGGCAGACCATTGTGATACCAGCAGCCAATACCAGGTACATGGACGGTGTGGATATTATCCACCAAAGTTTCCGCTCCATTATTTCAAACTGTTTGGATAGTATGGTACGGTCAGGCTCGGGCTTGTCCTGCGCTTCGGTATGGTAAATAAACAGGCGCACCATGTAAAACAGCCCCGCCATCCAGCAGACTACAAAAATGATATGTATGGCAAGTATGTACTGATACACCAATTTTCACTAATTTATTCGAATTACACGAATTGGTCGATTATTGCACAAATGAAATTCGTGTAATTCGACTTAATTCGTGTTATTCGTGTCTGTAACTTTTAATAATATCCACCGCATACTTCACATTATCAAACGGTATATCCGGCATAATGCCGTGACCTAAGTTAAATATAAATCCGTTCTCGCCCTTCATACGGTCAAACAGGCAGTATATTCTTTCTTTAATTACTTTTTTATCAGCGTATAAAATATGCGGGTCTAAATTACCTTGCACGGCTATGCCTTGCGGTAAACGCTTTTTGATATCCAGCAGGTCAACATTCCAGTCGATAGAGATCACATCCGGTTTTGCTTCTGCCATTAACGGCGCGAAAACAGAACTGCCTTTACAGAATGAAATAACGGGTATATCTTTCCTGTTCAATTTACTGATGATCTCTGTAATATAACGGTGGGAAAACTCTTTATAGTCGTCCCACGCCAATGCTTGCGCCCAGCTATCAAATATTTGCACCGCGTTTACACCAGCAGCTATTTGCAGGTTTAGGTAATCGGCAGTTACTGTCGCGATCTTTGATAATAACTGATGGGCCATTTCAGGCTCATTATGCAGCATTAATTTGGTCAGCTTAAAATCTTTTGACGAACCACCTTCCACTAAATAACTCATTACCGTAAATGGCGCGCCGGCAAAACCAATTAATGGGATACTACCATTCAGGCGTTGCTGGATAACTTTTATAGCATCGGCCACATATTGCAGCTTATCAACACAGTTTATATCTAAATTATCAATATCCTTTTGTGTACGTACCGGGTTGGCAAACTTAGGGCCAATGTTTTGGGTAAAACTCAGGTCGCCGCCCATTGCCTCGCCGGTAACCAGGATGTCCGAAAATAATATCGCCGCATCTATTCCCAGCAAATCTACCGGCAGCATGGTAACATCGGCAGCCAGCTCGGGGGTTTTGCACATTTCCAGGAAGGAATATTTGTTTTTTATCTCCCAGTATTCGGGCATAAACCTGCCTGCCTGGCGCATCATCCATACCGGCGGGCGTTCTGTTGGTTCTGAAAAAGCTGCTTTTATTAGTAATGAATCTCTCATGTATTTTATCCGTAGAGGCGCGATACTTCGCGTCTCAAACATTGTTTGCATATGTTATAAGAGACACAAAGTATTGTGTCTCTACATTTTTAATGTTTCTTTAATTCCTGGTGAAGGCGGGCTATCACCTCCTTCATTTTGGCATTTATTTTTCCTTCGTACTTATCGGCCAACTGTAAATAGGCTTTAGCCTTTTCAAAATTGCCCTGCCGTATGCTAATGTTCACCACATGCCCTAATGCCGCTACGTGATCGTTAGCCGTACGTAACGGATATTGGGCGGCAAGCTCGTAATGTTTTTCGGCAGCGTCAAAATCCTGTTTTTGCAGGCAAACGCCGCCCATTATAAATTCGTAAAAGCCACGGCGCTTTTTGCTTAACCAGTTGGGGTTGCTCACCTGGTCTAACAAAGCCTCCGTTTTTACATAATCCTTATTGTGGAAGGCTTTGGCCGCCAATATGATGGTGCCTTCTTTAAAGTACCCCCATATCAGCAAACCTATAAATAATACTATTACGGCAGCTATTTCATAAACCCGCATATCAACGGAAACCGCCAACATGATAATAAAAGCGCCGACAACAAATATTCGTGCCCGGTTTGTGAACATCAATAATTAATGCTGATCTGTAAATTTATAACCTACCCCACGGATAGAATGAAAGTAAACGGGGTTCTTCGGATCCGGTTCAAAATACTTACGGAACGTAAGGATAAAGTTATCTATGGTACGTGTTGACGGGTAAACATCATAGTTCCAAACGGTTTCCAGTATTTGCTCGCGCGATACCGCATCATTCCTGCGCTCTATCAGCAGCTTCAATAACATCGTTTCCTTTTTGGTTAGCGGTGTTATGGAACCATCGCCATTCACTAACTCGAACGAGTTGAAATGGATGGTTTTATCGCCAATTTTATAGCTGTTAAACTCTTTCAGGTCATCGCCTTTTAAACCGCGTTTAACCAGGTTATTTACCCTTAATATCAGCTCTTCCAGGTTAAAGGGCTTGGTCAGGTAATCGTCCGCGCCTTTCTTCAACCCGTTTATTTTGTCCTCGTTGGTATTCTTTGCCGTTAGGAACATGATAGGCACTTCCGAGTTTTCAAGGCGGATAGTTTCTGCAACCACAAAGCCGTCTATCTCGGGCATCATCACATCCAGTATCACCAGGTTAAAACGCTCCTCTTTAAATATTTGCAGCGCCTTTTTACCATTGGTAGCGGTAGACACCTTATAACCTTCCAATTCAAGGTTAAGTTTGATAGCTTCTAAAAGATGATCTTCATCCTCGGCTAATAAAATTCTTTTTTTGTTTGGCATGGCACACTAATTTAATATTACACTAATTTTCTCGAATTGTGTCGAATTTCACGAATCAGGTAAGTGAAATTCGTTATAAAATTCGCGTAATTCGTGCTTTTAATTTATTAAAAAACAACCTCAAAAATACTTCCGGCAGGGCGATTGTCTTTAACCCTTATGCTGGCCTGGTGTTTATTTAAAACCTCCTTTACAATGAACAGGCCTAAACCCGTTCCCTTTGTATTGCGTGTATCTTCGCTTCCCACCCGGTAAAACTTGTCGAAAATACGGCTTTTTTCTTCATCAGCTATGCCAATACCATGATCGGCTACCTGCAGGTATATTTTATCTTCTTTCGAGAACAGCTTAACGCCAACCACTTCGCAGGGGTTAGAATATTTAACCGCGTTTTCAATAAGGTTGGTCACTACTGATGTGAGTGCGAATTTATCGCCGGTGATCTCTATTTTCGGCTCTATTTCCGCATTGATGATCTGCTGGTTGCAATCGCACCTGGTTACCTGTAAGCGGTTCACAATACTATCTACCAACACCGATAAATTGAAGCTGGCCTTTGGAAATGTATAGGATTGGTTATCAATTTTTGAGGCCAGCAGCATATTCTCCACCATATCGTCCAGGCGCTCAATATCCAGCAATGATTTACCTATAAAGTCCTGTATCTGGGCCTTATTGAGATCGCGTTTTTGAATGGTTTGCAATAATATTTTAATAGATGCCAATGGCGATTTTAATTCATGCGTAACGGAAAGCAGGAAGTTTCTTTTTTGCTCCTGCAGTTTCTTCTCACGTTTAACAGATTTATGAAGGCTTAACGCGCCAACCGTAAACACGATAACGAATGTTAAACCCTCGCCCATTATCATACCTGTTTTAGCAGGTTGTAATTTTACCAGCATATAGCCCCACCAAAACAGTTCGGCAACGGCGTAAATGATAAGCGCGTAAAAAATTACAAATGATCTTTTCATAATTTATTCAGTTTGCAGTAAGCGGTTCGCAGTGGGCAGTTGCAAAGATGTGCAAACTGCATACTGTAAACTGCTTACTATTTTTTCATTACTATATCAAGGCTATCAAATATAGCGCTTTTTGTTTTTTCAAGATCGGTTTTAGAATGTGCCGATGATATAAACCCAACCTCGTAACCCGACGGGCCCAAATAAACCCCGCTGTTTATCAGTTCGCGGTGCATTATTTTAAATTTCTCCATGCTGGCCGGATCTATCTCTTCAGCTTTGGTTATCGCTTCCTTATCGGTAAACGCGAACCAGAATATAGAGCCAATAGTAAATACCTTAAATTGATAACCGCGCGCATCGGCAAAGTTTTGGATATCGCTTACAAACCCGGCTGTTTTATCGTGCAGGTCGTTATAAAAGTTTGTTTTCAATAACTCGGTCAGCTGGGCAATACCTGCTGCCATAGCCATCGGGTTGCCCGATAAGGTGCCTGCCTGGTAAACACCGCCATCCGGCGAAACGTGGCCCATTATCTCTGCGGATGCACCATAACAGCCAACTGGTAAACCGCCGCCTATTATTTTACCATAGGTAACAATATCGGGTTTAATATCATAGTATCCTGCTGCGCCTTCAAAACCAATGCGGAAACCGGATATTACTTCATCAAAAATTAATAACGTACCATTAGCGGTACATATTTCCCTTAAATATTGCAGGTATGCCTTATCCTGTAACAGTAAGCCGTTGTTTGCCGGGATGGGTTCTATAATTATCGCGGCGATCTGGCCCTTAAATTCTTCAAACGCTTTTTGCAGGGCTTCCTTATCATTTAGCGAAACAACAATCGTTTCATCTGCAAACGATTTAGGTACCCCTGCTGATGAGGTTTCGCCGAAAGTAACCAGTCCCGAACCTGCCTTTACCAGCAATGAATCTGAGTGGCCATGATAACAGCCTTCAAATTTTAATATTTTATCGCGTTTGGTATACCCGCGTGCCAGCCTGATGGCCGACATCACCGCTTCGGTACCCGAGCTTACAAAACGTATCTTTTCTACAAACCGGTTATTGGTGATAATGAGTTCGGCAAGCTCATTCTCTAACGCTGTAGGCGCACCAAACGACATACCATGCGGCATTACTTCGGTTACTTTTGCCCATATATGCGGGTTGTTATGACCCAGGATAAGCGGCCCCCACGAGCAGCAAAAATCAATAAATTCGTTATCATCCGCATCCCAAATATGGCTGCCTTCACCTTTTTTAATAAACAATGGTGTGCCATAAACCGACTTGAACGCCCGCACCGGCGAGTTTACCCCACCCGGAAAAAACGTCTTTGCCTTAGCATATAATTCCGCAGATTTTTCCCTGCTGATATCCGGCTTGGCGGTGGTATTCACCGGCCGTTCATCATTATCGGAAATCCTATTTTTTATTGAATCTAACATTCTTTTTAAGTCGATGGACCATAGTCGATAGTCCATAGTTTAACAATTATACTTTAAGTCTATGGACTATCGACCATGGACTATGGACTTTATATCCACCCATTCTCTAACACCTCTTTAGCGTGATACGTTAATATTGCGCTTGCGCCTGCCCGGCGTATGCTCATTAATATTTCGGAAATGGCGCGCTGATCATTCAGCCAGCCTTTTTGTATGGCTGCTTTAACCATGGCATATTCGCCGCTTACGTTATAGGCTGCCACCGGCAGTTCTGTATTCTCTTTTACTAATTTAATTACGTCTAAATAGGCCAATGCGGGTTTTACCATTAAAAAATCCGCGCCTTCCTGCTCGTCCAATTCAGCCTCAATTAATGCTTCGCGTTGATTGGCAGGGTTCATCTGGTAGGTTTTTTTATCACCAAATTTTGGTGCCGAATTTAACGCATCCCTAAACGGCCCATAAAACGCGCTGGCATATTTAGCGGTGTACGACATGATAGATACGTTGGTAAATCCGTTACTATCCAGCACCTCCCTTATATATCCCACGCGCCCATCCATCATATCCGATGGCGCAATAATATCCGCTCCGCTTTGGGCATGGGCTAGGGCCATTCGGCCTAAAACTTCCAGCGTTTCATCATTCAATATCTCGCCATCCTCTACAATGCCATCGTGGCCGTCACTGCTGT
>Ga0193702_1000023_pt1 | contig 70106 bp, 63 predicted proteins | sample U3a1metaG_FD_143060 | JGI IMG/M metagenome (GOLD analysis project Ga0193702, IMG submission 143060) | Soil microbial communities from a riparian zone of the East river system, Colorado, United States - U3a1 | ecosystem: Environmental > Terrestrial > Soil > Riparian zone | place: USA: East River... | reverse complement strand
TTTATGGTGGCAGGCTTTTTAACCTACCTGCTCAGCTTTATTTTCCGCATTGCCATTGCATATTTTACCTTAAAACAGCAGTCGGAAAAAATACTGGCGCAGAAAAGCCAGGCAGAGCTTAACCTGCTAAAATCACAGGTACAGCCGCATTTCCTGTTCAATACCCTGAATAATATTTATTACGAGGCATATCGGGAGGCCCCCCGGACTGCTAAACTAATTGAACGATTGTCAGACATTATGCGCTATTTTGTTGATGAAAGCCCCAAAGAGGAAGTTTCATTGGCAACCGAGGTGCAGTTTTTGGAGAACTATATTGCGTTGGAAAAGATCCGAATCCGGCACGAAATAGAATTAAATTTTGTTAAAGATTGCAATGCCGATCTCCGCATTCCGCCTATGCTGCTGATGACATTTGTTGAAAACATTTTTAAACACGGGATTGATAAATCGAGCAGTAAAAACAAAATAGACATTTCACTGGTGCAACAGGATGGTTACCTGCTTTTTGAAACCCGCAACCAGGTGCATGATAAAACCGGAGCCAACGAGCCAAGCGGATTCGGTATTGAAAATTTACGCAAACGCCTTACGCTGTTGTACGGTTCAAACTTCGAAATAAATATCAGTAATCCGGGTAATTACTTTACCGCATTTTTAAAAGTACCAATAGCATGAATTTAAGCTGTATAATTATTGACGATGAACCCAATGCGGTAAACCTATTGGAGATTCTGATAGGCCAAAATACCAAATGGCAGCTATTAGCAAAATGTTATGATGCGTTGGAGGCCATTGCATTTTTAAAGGATAACAAACCCGATTTTATTTTTTTAGATATCAATATGCCCCAGCTCAGCGGCATGGAACTGGCGGGCCTTTTATCAAAAGATACAAAAATTGTTTTTACCACCGCCTACTCTGAGTATGCTGCGGAAAGCTATGCCTTCCAAACAATCGACTACCTGCTAAAGCCAATTACGCTTAAACGTTTTTTAGAAGCGATGCAAAAGATAGAGGCATATTTCACCTTCCATGTAAATAATCACAATACGGCTGCCTCTACGGGTAGCGAATACTTTTTTGTAAAATCGGGCAAGGTGCTCCGGAAAATCCTGATGGAGGAAATCCAATACTTTGAAGGAGAAAAGGAGTATGTGCGCCTGGTAACCCCCGCAGAGCAGCTGCTTATTTACCGGCGCTTAAAAGATATTGAAGAACAGCTTAATCCCCCGTTTGTAAGGGTACATAACTCCTACATTGTTAACACAAAACAAATAATCAAGATCCAGGATAACCATATTTATATCGCTGCCAAACAGATCCCCATCAGCGAAAAATTTAAGGACAAGTTTATGGCGGTGATAAGCCAGCGAATCTTTTAACTAAGATTCATATGATTTTTAGGATGTAAGGATTAAAAAAACAGAATAATTATAATACTAACAATCCTGTCATCCTAAAAATCCCACGAATCTTAGTTTATCTTTGCTCCCTATGGCTAATATCTGTTTAGTTGAAGACGAACAAAAGGTGGCTGCGTTTATCAGCAAAGGGCTTGAGGAGCAAGGCTATAAGATCAGCATTGCCAATGATGGCATTACGGCAAAGTCCCTGTTACAAAAACACGATTTCGACCTGCTAATACTGGATGTAATGCTGCCTGATATTAACGGGATCGAGCTTTGCCGGCAGATAAGGTTTACAGATACCAAGACACCAATTTTAATGCTTACCGCGCTTGACCAAATCCAGAACAAGGTGTCAGGATTGAAAGCCGGGGCTGACGATTACCTGGTAAAGCCCTTTCACTTTATTGAACTGCTGGCCCGGGTTGAGGCATTATTACGCCGTCAGAAAGTTGTTGAAACAGTTGATCATATCCTGGTATTTGATGACCTAAAGCTGGATACCTGGAGCAACGTTGCGGAACGGGCCGGGCAGCAAATCTCATTAACTGCCAAAGAATACACGTTGCTCGAATTGTTTATGAGCCACCCCAATAAAGTTTTATCGCGGGAATATATTGCGGAGCAGGTATGGAAAATTGATTTTGACACCGGCACTAATTTTATTGATGTATACGTAAACTACCTGCGTAAAAAAATCGAAAAAGGATTTACGAATAAGCTGATCCATACTGTTATTGGAATGGGATATATTTTAAAAAGCGACAAATAAACTTGATCATCTTTTACCAAAAAGGTCGCGGAGACGTTCGCAAAGCAACACAGAGATTTAAATGAAAATAAAGAATCGTCTTTCGCTTTATTTTACCACAATAAGCGCAATTGTGTTGCTTATTGTGCAGGCGGTTATTTGTATCGCCTTTAATTCGCTCGTCCGGTCGAACTTTTACGAGCAGCTAATGGACCGGGCCAATGTTGCCGCCAAATTATATTTAGAGGCTGACGAAATTTCTCCTGACTCCCTAAGTCATGTAAAAGAACACTACCTAAAAGGCCTGCATAACGAGGTGATCCGCCTGTACGATGAAAAGAACGCCGCATCATTTATAAAAGACAGGAACCAGTTTTGGGCAAGCCCGATCATTAACGAGGTACGCAAAAACAAACGGGTAGAGTTTGATGAAGGCCAAAGACAAACGGTTGGTATTTATTATAATGACAACCAGGGCAACTTTGTAATATTAGTTTCTGCTATTGATACTTCAGGCGCTAAACGGATGCAGGACCTTATAAAATCAATGGCCGTACTGTTACTGTGTGTTACTGCCGGGCTTTTTTTAATAAGCCGCTGGTTTGCTCAAAAAACGCTGGAGCCACTTGATGATGTAATTAAGCAGATGCAGCTGGTAAGGGCAGGCGACTTAAGCTTAAGGGTTGACGAAGGGAACGGGAAAGACGAGATCAGCGCACTGGCCTATAATTTTAACCGGCTTTTGGCCCACCTGCAAAACACGTTTGAACTGCAGCAAACATTTGTGGTAAATGCCTCGCACGAGCTGCGAACACCAATTACATCAATAATTGGCGAAATTGAAATCACCCTTAATAAGCAACGCTCCCAGCCTGAGTATGAAGAAGTATTAAGATCGGTATTAATTGACGCTGAACGGCTTAATGAAACCATCAGCAGCTTGCTCGAACTGGCAAATGCAGATAAGGATTACACACACCCCGCCTATAAATATGTAGCGATTGATGAGCTGATATGGGAGCTTAGCGATTACTGGACTGAGAAAGCCGGTAAAGGAATGTTTGTTGTAAATATTTTACAACTGCCTGATGAACAGGAAAAATTACAGCTATTTGCCAACAAATCATTATTAACCATAGCGTTTAACAACATCATAGGTAACGCCTACAAATTTTCACAAAACAAGCGTGTACAATGTGATTTGTATGCTGACGAGGAAACCATTATTGTGAAGATAATTGACCACGGTGTCGGCATAATGCCTGGCGAACTGGAGAAAGTTTTCGATTCATTTTATCGCGGTACCAATGTAAAAAGTTTCCAGGGCAGCGGGATCGGCCTTTATGTAACCGGTAAAATTATCCAGCTTTTTAACGGAACGATTTCCATTGATTCTATCCCCGGTGAAACCACCACCTTTACCATTAAATTCAACAGGTAAAATTGGGGTTTAGGATGCCTGTTAATTATACCGCCCGGGCTACTACCCATCGGGTCTACCCCTTTGTAGAAACAATCGGGTCTATTCTTTTTTGCCTCATGGAGGCTACCCATTGTCCATTGAAGGTCCTGTGGGTTATCGGTAGCCTCTAACGAGGCAAGGCATCTGTTATTTTATCTTTCTACAAAGGGATAGACCCTACGGGTCATTATTGATCCTCCTCTTTTTAAACGATCCTCAAAAGTGTAAATAACAGTCAAAATTAAGATTAACCACAGAAGTGGCCCATCTCTCAAAATTCTAATGCAATTCTAATCTCTCTTTAATTTGTCTCTAATACGGGCAGTATAGTTTTGTGCCATCAAATTATACTATGTTAAAAAGGTTTGTTCTTGTTATTTTATTATTGCAAACAGGGTTTATTATTTCAGCCCCGGGCGCATATGCACAGGGGGCAGCAAATGACACGCTTAAGCTCACTATTAAACAGGCTGAGGACCTGTTTTTAAAAAATAACCTGCAGCTCATTATCCAGCGTTACAATATCGATAATGCAAATGCCCAGGTAATTACTTCGCGCTTGTTCCCCAACCCTGATTTTGATTTTTCAAACGGGATTCATACCAATGATGCTTCACAGGGGCCTGCTTATAAAGATCATTCGTTTGGCGTTTCGCAGCTTTTCACCACCGCCGGCAAACGGAATAAAAATATCCAACTGGCAAAGCTAAGTGTCGACCAGGCAAAATACCAGTTCTTTGATCTGCTCCGTACATTAAAGTTCACCCTGAGGAATGATTTTTACACCATTTACTTCCAGCAGCAATCTGCCAAAGTTTATAACCAGGAGATTACTTCATTGGCTAAGGCTTTAACTGTTTTTAAAGACCAGTATACAAAAGGCAACGTTGCCCAAAAGGAAGTACTGCGCATCCAATCGCAACTGTACACCCTGCAGGCAGAATACAATAACCTGCAAACAGGTATTGATACCGTACAAAGCGAATTTAAACTGTTAACCAAAACTCCTGCAAACACCTCCATCCAGCCGCAGGCTGATTATACCTTTGAGGGAAAGGCTATTGTTGCGGGCATCCCCTATCAAACACTATTGGATTCCGCTTATGCCAACAGGTATGACCTGAGGCTGGCTAAATCAACAGTTGACTATAGCAACCTCAACCTGCAATTGCAAAAAGCAACCGCCGTTCCTGATATTTCACTCTCGCTTAATTATGATAAACTGGGTGGCTACGGCACTAATTTTTTAGGCGCGGGCGTTGGCTTTAGCCTTCCCTTTTTTAACAGGAACCAGGGGGGCATTAAACAGGCCAGGATTGCTATTGATCAAAGTAAGGTACAATTGCAAAGTCAGCAGGACCATGTTGAAAGCGATGTGGCAACCAATTATAAAAACGCATTGCGGCTCGAAAACCTGTACAACAGTTTCGACCCTGCTTTTAAAAACGATTTCAATCACCTGATCCAGGAAGTTTTTAAGAACTACGAAAAAAGAAATATCAGCCTGCTGGAGTTTCTTGATTTCTACGATTCCTATAAAACCAATACCCTGCAGCTGAACACACTTCAGCTTAACCGGGTAACCTCACTCGAACAGCTTAACTACGTTACCGGAACGCCATTTTTCAATCAATGATCATTACAAATATGTACACCAAATATAAAATACTTACTACTGCTCTTGCTCTTGCTGTTTCGGGTATGGCGCTGCAAAGCTGCCATCATGCCGATGACAGTCAGGAAAAAGACACCCGTTTCCAGGTTACTGACAGCTTGATCAGCAGCCTGCTTATTGATACCGTTAAAGAAGCCAGCGCCCTGTCGCAAATTACTTTAACCGGCAGCATAGCACCCGATGAAAATAAAATGGTAAAAGTATTCCCGTTAGTTAGCGGCGTAGCGCAGGATGTAAATGTTCAGCTTGGCGATGTGGTGCACAAGGGGCAAACCCTTGCGGTTATGAAAAGCGCCGAAATGGCCGGTTTTACCCGCGACTATGTTTCATCAGAAGCAGATGTGAGAAATACAAAAAGGGTATTCGAGTCAACCCAGGATCTTTACAAAAGCGGACTTGCATCGCAAAAAGATCTGGAGCAGGCACAGTCAGACTATCAGAAAGCCCAGGCCGAAGGTAAACGCGCAGGCGCTGTGATCTCTATCAATAAAAGCAACGCTAACGGTTATGAAGTTAAAACACCATTATCAGGCTACGTAGTTGAGAAAAATTTAACCAATAATACCCAGGTAAGAGCGGATAACAGCCAAAACCTGTTCACCATAGCCGACCTGTCAACAGTGTACGTGCTGGTTAATGTTTACGAATCTGATATCTCAAAGATCCAGACCGGCGACCCGGTAAAGATCACCACGCTATCTTATCCTGATAAAACATTTGAAGGAAAAATAGACAAGATTGACAACATGCTCGATCCGGATAATAAAGTGATGCATGCCAGGATCAAGATTGAAAATCCGGGCAATTTGTTAAAACCAGGAATGTTTGCCAACATATTGATAAAAGCCAAATCGGGTGAGAGCCTGCCCGAGGTTAGTTCACACGCATTGGTTTTTGATAATGATAAAAACTATGTAATAGTGGTCGACGGCAAAGCAAAGGTTCATATCCAGCCGGTTGATGTTGCCAAAACAGTTGAAGACAGGGCATACATCAGCAAAGGCCTAAAACCGGGCGATAAAGTAATTGCTTCAAGGCAGGTGTATTTGTATGAATCACTTAAGGACTGAGGTTGAGAGGGAATTTCGGAATTCGGATGTTCGATTTCGGAATTAGAAAAAATTTAAAAGATCAATAAAAAAATAAGGAATCGAAAATTCGACATTCTGACAAAATCCGAATTCGAACATCCGGCATCCGAAATAAAAAAATGAATAAGTTCATAAAAAATATTCTTTCATTCGCCCTCAGGAACAGGTTCTTCATATTTTTTGTGACGGCGCTGCTTGCTGTTGCGGGTTATATCAGCTTTAAAACAATAAGTATTGATGCCTTTCCCGATGTTACCAATACATCGGTTACCATAATTACGCAATGGCCGGGTCGGAGTGCCGAAGAGGTTGAAAAGTTTGTTACCCGCCCCATTGAAATTGCCATGAACCCGGCAGAGAAAAAGACCAGCATCCGCTCTTCTTCCCTGTTCGGCCTCTCTGTAGTAAAGGTTACTTTTGATGACGAAGTAGACTATAACGCAGCCCGCCTGCAGATCAATAACCATATCGGTGATGCCAACCTGCCCGATAATGTAAACCCGTCTATCGAGCCGCCTTATGGCCCTACAGGCGAGATCTATCGTTTCACGCTAACTAGTAACAAAAAATCTGTCAAAGAATTAAAAACTATTGAAGACTGGGTGGTTGACCGCGAGATCCGTGCGGTTCCCGGCATTGCCGATGTGAACAGCTTTGGCGGGCAGGTAAAAACATACCAGATCACCATCAACCCTGAAAAAGCTGTTCAATATAATGTTACCCCTCTGCAGTTATATGAAGCTGTTTCAAAAAGCAATGTGAACGTAGGTGGCGATGTGATTGACCAAAACGGCCAGGCTTACGTGGTACGCGGTATTGGTTTGTTGAATAATATTGATGAAATAAAAAACATAGTTATAAACAATATTAAAGGCACCCCAATATATGTAAAAACTATATCAGAAGTTACTGAGTCATCTTTGCCGCGCTTAGGACAGGTTGGGCGCGATAAAGACCCTGATGTTGTTGAGGGGATTGTGGTAATGCGAAAAGGCGAGAACCCAAGCGAGGTTATTAAAAATCTTAAATTAAAGATTAACGAGCTTAATACAAAAATACTGCCCGAAGATGTTAAGATAAACACATTTTACGACCGCGAAAACCTGGTAAATTTTGCCACCGATACCGTGCTGCACAACATGGCCGAGGGAATAATATTTGTTACGGTAATCGTATTCCTGTTTATGGCCGACTGGCGTACAACGCTCATCGTGTCGCTCATTATTCCGCTTGCATTGCTGTTCGCTTTTATCTGTTTAAAACTGAAGGGTATGTCGGCAAACCTTTTGTCAATGGGGGCGATAGATTTCGGGATCATCATTGACGGGGCCGTGGTAATGGTTGAAGGGATCTTTGTTGTACTTGATCATAAGGCCAAAGAGGTCGGCATGGATAACTACAATAAAATGAGCAAGCTTGGGCTTATTAAAAAGGCTTGTTTGGTAAACGGCAAGGGCATCTTTTTTGCCAAGCTCATTATCATAACCGGTTTGCTGCCCATATTCAGCTTTCAAAAGGTTGAGGGTAAAATGTTCTCGCCTTTAGCATGGACGCTTGGATTTGCATTGCTTGGTGCAGTTATCCTCACATTTACTTTCGTACCTGCTTTAGCCAGTTTCCTGTTACGCAAGGATGTTAAAGAAAAGCACAATGTTTTTGTTGATTTTATAACCAACAATGCCATGCGGTTTTACTCGGTTTGCTTTAAGGCCCGCAAGCTGGTATTCCCCATAGCTATTGCTGCATTGGTTGTAAGCCTTGGCTGCTTTAAGCTTTTAGGAACCGAATTTTTGCCGGAGCTTAATGAAGGCGCCATCTACGTACGCGCCACCGGACCTTTAAGTATCTCGCTAAAGGAGTCGGTTAAAATGGCCAACGAGATGCGCAACATCTTCCTGAGTTTTGATGAGGTAAAACAGGTAATGTCCCAAACTGGCCGCCCAAATGACGGCACCGATGCAACCGGCTTTTATAATATTGAGTTCCATGTTGACATTTACCCCGAAAGCCAATGGAAGCGGAAAGAAAGCAAAGAAGAGCTGATCCAGCGGATGCAGGAAAAGTTAAAATTCTTTCCGGGTGTTGATATCAACTTCTCACAGCCTATCTCTGATAACGTGGAAGAAGCGGTATCGGGCGTAAAGGGTTCAATTGTTGTAAAAATGTTTGGCGATGATTACAAGTATATTGAAAAACAGGAAGTAAATATTTATTCTATACTAAAAGGTGTAAACGGGATCCAGGATCTGGGCATCTTGCACAATGTTGGCCAGCCTGAGCTCCAGATAGATCTTAACCAGGATGAAATGGCGCAATATGGCGTAACCGCCGCCGATGCCAATGCTGTAATTGAAATGGCCATTGGCGGTAAAGCGGTAACGCAGATCTATGAAGGCGAGAAAAAATTCGACCTGCGCATCCGTTATCCGGAAGATTTCAGGAATAACGAACTGTCAATAGGCGATTTACGGGTACCTACCCTTAACGGCAATACTGTCCCCCTGCGCGAGATAGCGAGTATTAAAAAGACCACCGGGATAAGCATGATTTACCGCGACGATCATCAGCGCTACGGTGCCATTAAATTTTCTATCCGTGGCAGGGACATGGGCAGTACCGTTAAAGAGGCGCAAGACAAGGTAAACACTCAAATAAAGCTACCAAAAGGCTACTCCCTGCAATGGGCCGGCGATTTTGAAAATCAGCAGCGTGCCACCAAACGGTTAAGCGAGGTAGTACCCATCAGTTTGCTGATCATTTTCTTTATCCTGTTCATCCTGTTCGGTAATTTTCGCGATTCATTGCTGGTATTAAACAATGTTCCCTTTGCCATAATGGGCGGCATCCTGGCCCTGCTGATAACCGGGGTTAACTTTAATATCTCAGCAGGCATTGGCTTTATTGCCTTATTCGGAATCTGCGTACAAAACGGCGTGATCCTGATCACCAAATTTAAAAGCAATATCACCGAGCTAAAACATCACACCACCTGGACATCATTTGCAATAGCCCTGAAGGCCGGAGTTGCCGACCGTTTGCGTCCTGTAGTGATGACCGCCTTAATGGCTGCAATAGGTTTACTGCCTGCAGCCATGTCGCACGGGATAGGCTCTGAGGCATCAAAACCGCTGGCTATTGTAGTTATCGGCGGGCTGATAACCAATACCATATTTAACCTGTTTGTTTTCCCTATCGTGTTCTTCTGGTCGTACCGTAAAAGGGTTGAAAGCGGCGTGGTGATCAGGAATAAAAATTGACATTAATACCCCTAGTTTATATTGATGTGTCGAAGGTGGTGCAGCGAAAGCTGCACTATCCTGAGGCAGTTTTTTGGAGGAAGTCCGAAAGTCGGAAAAGTCAGTAAAGTCCGGAAGAAGCTGCTTTAAATTTCTCCATCATGCCAATGACTAATGACACAATGAACAATGACTATTCCACACTCACTGTTAATCCTTCCTGCTGAAGAATCTTGCGGTAAACTTCTACTTCGGTAAATGAGCCTTCCAGTATAGCACATTTTCCCTCGTTATGCACCTTCCATGCAATCTTTTCGGCCTGTGCTTCAGAATAATCCAGGTACTTCATCATGCAAAAAATAACATGATCAAATGTATTATGGTCGTCATTCCATAAAATAAGGCGGTGCATTTCTTTAAGTCCCGCTAATATCTCCTCAAGGGTGAGGGTTTCTTCCTGTATTTCAGTTGGCATACGTAACCACAAAATTACTCAAAAACTATAATAAAGCAGCTAAAATAATGTTCTATTGGCTTTAATAGCCATATTTTTACGTTATGAAAGCAATCTTCCCCTACTTTGCCATTATCGCAATTATCCAACTAAGCAGCGTAAGCTCAGGCAACGCACAATCAACCACCACAGCTACCTTACAGGCTCCGCCAAAAAACATTGTTGTGGATGGTTCCGTTAAGGAATGGGGCGACAGCCTGCACTACTTTAATGCCGAAAGACAACTCAATTATGACCTTGCCAATAGCAAGGATACCCTATACATGGCCATTCGCGTTAATGACAAAAGTGAGCAAATGCGGATCCTTAAGGCAGGCCTTACTTTAGGCATCAACACAAAAGGCAAAAAAAAGGAGATCTTTAGCATTACCTTCCCGCTTAATACAGGCGAAAGCGGCCCCCTGCTTAACCTGCAAAAAGATGACAACGGCGATATAACCAAGCAAGACCGCGATGATTTAAAGGCTGCCATATTAACTTCATTACGGGGCATAAAGGTTGAAGGCTTTAAAGATATTGAAGGTAATATGATTACTACCAGTAACACCTACGGCATTAAAACCGCTATTGACTATGATGATAAAGGTTATCTTATTTGCGAGGCCTCCATCCCCCTGGCGCTTTTTCATGACGATGCAAAGGCCGAATGGGCTTTCGATTTTAAAATCAATGGCATAGTGAGGCCGGCAGCGCCCGCAGGCGAGAGCCAGGAAAACGGTAGCGGAGGGCGTGGCGGAAGAGGCGGCGGCATGGGTGGCGGCGGACGTGGCGGCGGACGTGGCGGCGGTGGTGGTGGCAGAGGCGGCCGGGGTGGTAACCCTGGCGGAGCAGGTGCCACCGATCGTAGCGTACTCTCTAAATCAGAAGATTTTTGGGAGAAGTATTATTTGGCAAAATAGTGTGAATGCGTGGATGTGCGGATAAATGGAATCTATACCAAATCATCCGCACATCTGCATTTCCGCACATTATTCCACAACCCTAACTTTCAAAAAGCTTGGGTTAGTTTTCGAGGTGTAAACCCTGTGTGTAGCTTTCTTAAAAGCGGTACTGTCACACTTCATAATATCAACAAAGGTTTGCGGGTTGCGGTCAATAAGCGGAAACCATGTGCTTTGTACCTGTACCATTATTTTGTGTCCCTTTTTAAAGGTGTGCAAAACATCCTGCAGCTCCCAGTTTACCGGGGTAACTTTGCCGGGCGTAAATGGCTCCGGTTTTTCAATTGAGTTACGGTATTTTCCGCGCATCGGCTCACTGCGTACCATTTGCTGGTAACCTGCCATCTTTACATCCTTGCCGGTAAATTTATTATTTGCAGCAGTATCAGGATATACATCCAAAACCTTCACCACAAAATCAGCATCGGTGCCCGTGGTTGATACCTTCAGGTTTGCCCATATATTACCCGCTATGGTTACATCGTTGGTAAGCACATCTGTTGTGTAGCTTAAAACATCCTTGCGGTCTGCTAAAAACCGCTGATCGGCTGTCATGTATTCACGGTCCATATCCATGCTTTTATGGTCGAGGAATGGTACCGGGTTGTTAGGATCAGATACATATTCGTCGTAGCTATCCTTGCCAGCCGCCGGTGCGCTGAACGATAGTTTTCCGCCCGGTAACAGGTACAATTGTTTTTCCTGCGCCTCTTTTGGCGGCCATGTTTTGTATTCCTTCCATTTATTTACACCTGTTTCAAAAGTATTAACAGGAGCAATGCTCAGATCTGTACCTTTCAGGTAGTGGCTAAAAAACTTGAATTCAATATCATCCCTGTAATACGGGCCTGTTGGACCGCCGAATTCTACATCTCCCAAATGATCACCTGCGCCACGCGCCCAGCCGCCGTGTACCCATGGGCCCATAGTGAAATATATTGGCGTTTTAGGATTTTGCTTAACCAGTGTTTTATAGGTATTTATAGCACCGTACAAATCCTCAGCGTCATACCATCCGCCGGTAACCAATACAGCAGTTTTTATATCGTGCAGGTGATTCAAAACATTGCGGTCTTTCCAGTGCTGATCATAATTTGGATGATCCATCATCTCGTTCCACAAGCGGATAGTATCTTTATAATACTTATCGTTTGTGTTTTTCATAGGGCCCATCTTCATAAAAAAATCGTACCCGTCATTGGTGCCAGGGTTAAACCGGCCGCCCCTGCGCTGGGTTGGCTTATCATCCTGCCTGTTGGTAAAACCCGGATAAAACCCAAAGTTAGCCACTAAGAAAAATGCACCATTATGCCAGCCATCATCACGCCATAAATCAGCTATCGGCGCCTGCGGTGATGCGGCCACCAATGCCGGGTGACGGCTCAGCAATGCGGTTGTAGTATAAAAGCCCGGATACGAGATGCCCCATACCCCTACTTTTCCATTATTATTCTGAACATTTTTTAGTAGCCAGTCAATGGTGTCGTAAGTATCGGTGCCTTCATCAACATCGTTATTGGTTTTATGATCTTCCTTTTCAGGCGTCATCTCTTCATAAATACCTTCGCTCATCCAGCGTCCTCTTACATCCTGGTAAACAAAAATATAACCATCATGCAAAAATACAGGCGACGGGCCAAGACTGCCTTTATATTTATCCGCGCCGTAAGGAGCTACACTATAACAGGTGCGATCCATCATAAACGGATATTTTTTCGACTGATCTTTTGGTACATAAACCGAGGTGAACAGTTTCTTACCGTCCCGCATCGGGATTTGGTACTCGTATTTGGTGTAGTTATCCTTAACGTAAGCAGCATCGGGATTAACACCGCCGGACTGAGCAAAAGTTACAGAAACTAAAAGCAGAAAGCTAAAAGCAAAAAGTATATGTTTTTTCATTTAAACAATATTAGTGCTTAAAAATAAGCATTAAAACAAAAAAGACAACTCCGATGGGTTGTGTGCACAAAATCGTTACCTTAAAAAGCTAGCTGCTTGCCGGTAAACTTTCTCTCTTTTTTAGATAAGACCTTATTATATATTTAGGTCGACGTTAGGAACAGCCCATATTGAGCAATAGAGATAACTGTAATTTAACGTTCGATATAAGCAAACGGTCACCTTACCCCGAACCCTTCTCCAACTGCGTGCAGCCAAGCTTTAGATGATGCGAAGCGTAAGTTTGCGTGTCCAGGCCGGCAAAGCGTTCCATTTTTGCACGTGGAACACCCGGAACGCTGTGAAACACGCTCATTATCAACGTTTTAGTTTTTTGTTAAATATAAGTGACTGATAATCAAACACTGTGTTACCAACCTTTATATCGAACTCGTTAAATTAGTATATTTTATCTTTATTTAAAAAGGCTGCTTATTAATCTCTTTCCACAGCAGGTCTTTTAGCCCGTCAATATTTTTCTGGGCTACTGATGAAATAAAAATTGAAGGAATTTCTGTTGGAAGTTCCTTTTTCATTTCGTCCATCAATTCATCATCAAGCAGGTCTGATTTTGTGACAGCCAGCACTCTAGGTTTATGGAGCATTTCAGGGTTGTATTCCTTTAACTCATGCAGCAGGATCTGGTATTCTTCTTTTATAGTGCGGTTTGTATCAGCAGGAACCATGAATAGCAACACGGAATTACGTTCGATATGCCGTAAAAACCTAAATCCAAGCCCTTTTCCCTGTGATGCTCCTTCAATAATTCCAGGAATATCAGCCATAACAAACGATTTCCCACCCCTGTAGGCCACTATGCCCAGGTTAGGCACAATTGTGGTAAAGGCATAATCAGCAATCTCAGGCTTTGCAGCCGATACAACCGAAAGCAGTGTTGATTTACCGGCATTTGGGAAGCCCACCAAACCTACGTCTGCCAGTACTTTTAACTCCAGTATATTCCAGTCTTCTTTTCCTTCGTCACCCGGCTGCGAGTAACGCGGGGTTTGTTGTGTTGATGTTTTAAAATGCCAGTTTCCTTGCCCGCCTCTGCCGCCGGGAGTTAATATTTTTGTTTCACCATCCTGGGTTATTTCAAAAATAATTTCGCCGGTTTCTGCATTCTTAACGGTTGTACCCAAAGGCACTTCAAGAATTTCATCCCTCCCGGTTTTTCCGCTTCGTAATGAGCTGCCACCTGAATCGCCATCACCGGCAATTACATGCTTGCGGTACTTTAGGTGAAGCATAGTCCATAGCTGGGCGTTACCTTTTACAATAACATGCCCACCACGACCACCATCGCCACCGTCAGGGCCGCCTTTTGAAGTAAGTATATCGCGGTGCAAATGTGCAGAGCCTGCACCTCCGTGGCCTGAGCGACAACAGATCTTCACATAATCAACAAAATTTGAACCTTGAGACATTTTTATTTCGGATTTCGGAATTACAATTTCGGATTTGTTTTATTTCTGAATTATCCTTCGGATTTTTCCAATCCTTTATGAAAAATCCGAAATCGAACATTCGAAATCCGAAATTCTTAATAAGCAACTACAACATCGTCTATCGCATCAAATATTTCATTGATTGATCCGATACCATTTATGCTTTGAAATTTATTCTGAGCTTTATAAAAACCGGCAACAGGTGCGGTTTTATCATTGTATTCTTTAATTCGCTTGCGGATAACTTCCGGGTTAGCGTCATCAGGGCGGCCTGAATCCTTGCCGCGTAATAACAAACGCTGTTCAAGCTCATCATCATTAACTTCAAGCGCTATCATGCCCGAAATTGGGGCATTTTTGCTGGCAAGCAACTGATCAAGCGCTTCTGCCTGCGCTACCGTACGTGGAAAGCCGTCGAAAATAAAACCTTTTGCATCTTTATTTGCATCAAGTTTATGACTGATCATACCTATAACCACAGCATCCGGAACCAGGGTACCGTGATCCATCAGTTTCTTTGCTTCTAACCCAAGTTCTGTTCCCTGTGCAATTTCACTGCGCAACAAATCACCGGTTGACAAATGGATCAATCCGTGTTTTTCAATAAGTTTTTGTGATTGTGTCCCTTTCCCTGCCCCGGGAGGACCAAACAATACCAGGTTTAGCATGCTTTTATCAAATTAAAAGCCTTTCGGTACTATACAGAAAGGCTTAAACGTTAAGTGCACTTGAAGGGAGTCGAACCCCTAACCTCCTGATCCGTAGTCAGGTGCTCTATCCAATTGAGCTACAAGTGCAATATAAAGTGCTTTTTTAAACGGACTGCAAAAATAGGAAAATTTTCATTCCGTTATAATATTTTTTCAAATTTACTTTACAGCGGCTGCAATTGCAGCAAAATCAGGCAGGTCAGTGGCCACTTCAAGCACCTCTGCATAGATGATATTTTGCGCTTCATCAATAACAAATGCGGCACGTTTTGAAACGCCTTTTAATCCAAATACAAACTGCTCATATATAGCGCCATAGGCGGTTGAAACCTCTTTGTTAAAGTCGGATAATAAATCAAACTGATAGTTGTTTTCTTCCTTGAATTTCGCCAGTGTAAAAGGCGAGTCGACAGAGATGCCAAGTATAGTTGCATTTAAGCCATCATAATAACCAAAATTATCGCGCATGGTGCACAATTGGGTAGTACAAGTGCCTGTAAAAGCCATTGGAAAAAAGTGTAACACTACTTTTTTGCCTTTTAAATCGGCCAATGAAACTTCTTTTAATGCTGATGAAACTAATGTGAATTGAGGAGCGGCTGAGCCTGGTTGTAATGGCATAGTAGATTTTTTTTAAGCAAATAAATGATAATTAAATGAATGTTCGATGATATTCACATTATTTCAAACTGAATTTACAGGTAACTGACAAATTAGAATTTGCATAACTAAATAATTAGTTATAACTTTATGGTAATTATTAATCCTATTGCTATGATCAGAAATTACATTAAAACCGCTTTCCGCAGTCTCCTAAAAAACAAAGGTTTCACTTTTATAAATGTTTTGGGCCTTGCCCTTGGGTTGGCAACCTGCCTGCTCATTGTTTTTTATGTGATTGATGAGTTAAGTTACGACCGCTTTAATACTAAATACGAAAGGATTTACAGGGTTAACACCGATCTTAAAGCTGGGAGTAATGAAACATCCTTCGCCATAACTGCTCCCCCGGTTGCTGATGCGCTGGTAAAAGAATTTCCTGAAGTTGAAAGATCGATGCGAATAGGACAGGGCGTAAACGTCCGCTTTAAAAAAGGCAATGAAGTTATAGATGAGAAAAAAGCATTTTATTGCTCCGGCGGCATATTCGGCATATTTTCTTTGCCCATGCTGCAGGGTGATCCAAAAACTGCGCTTGCCGAACCTCATACAATGGTTATTACCCAAACCATCGCCCTGAAATATTTTAATACCACAGATGCGGTTGGGAAAACCCTGTTTTTGGTTACCGATAGTACCAGTTATAAAGTAACAGGGGTTATTGAAGATATGCCCGCCCAATCACATTTTAAGGCTGATCTTTTTATAGCCATGGGGCCTAATCATGATAACAGCTGGGCACACTTTAATACCAATACCTATATCCTTCTTAAGCAGGGTGCTGATCGTAAAAAATTGGAATCAAAGTTTGCCGCCCTTATCCGCAGAAATGAGACCACTCCTGCCTTTGATTATAATAAATTTGAAGCGAAGGGTAATTATATCAGGCTTAATTTAACTCCGCTAAAGGACATCCATCTTCATTCAAACAAGCAAAGGGAGCTGGGAATAAATGGCAATGTGCAATACATCTACATATTTTCGGCCATAGCCATATTTATATTGATCCTGGCTTGTATTAATTTTATGAATCTTTCAACTGCTCGCTCGGCCAACCGGGCGCGTGAGGTTGGCGTGCGTAAAGTATTGGGTTCATCACGTAAATATTTAATAGCACAATTCCTCTCCGAATCTATTATGGTTACACTCGCGGCTACCGTTATAGCAGTATTTGCGGCATGGGCCATATTGCCTTTGTTTAACCAGGTAGCCGGGAAATCATTAATTATAACTGCCCACACATTTACATGGCTGTTACCAGCTATGCTCATTATTATACTTGTGGTTGGCGTGCTGGCCGGCTCATACCCTGCATTCTTTCTTTCCGCTTTTCAACCCATCCAGGTTTTAAAAGGCAAACTGGCAACCGGGTTTAAAGGCAGCTTTCTCCGCAGCTTTTTGGTGGTGTTCCAATTTTCTATCTCTATATTTTTAATCATCGGCACATTAGTAATCTATAACCAGCTCACCTACATCAGGAATAAGGACCTTGGCTTTAACCGAAACCAGGTGCTGATAATAAAAAACGTTAGTTCCATTGATCCGAAAGTGTTAAAGCAGCAGGTTAAACAATTACCTGGTGTATTAAATGCAACCTTAACCCATTACCTGCCTACATCCAATTTAAGCGCCCTCAATTATGTTGATGCAGGTACGCAAAAAAACATTGAAACACAATTTTGGCAGGTTGATGCCGATTATATTAACACCATGGGAATGAAGCTAATACAGGGACGTAATTTCAATGAACAATTTTTAAGCGACTCATCGTCGGTAATAATTAATGAAACCATGGCGAAGATGATTGGCTATAAAGGCGACCCGGCAGCGAAAATAAAGGATGGGAAAGACTACAAGATCATTGGCGTGGTAAAGGATTTTAACTTCAATTCCTTACGGGATAATATTGCCCCTGTAATGCTTGTTATGAGAGACGACTGGATGGCCTCGCTAAGTGTAAGATTAAACACCGCCAATTTACCCGCACTGATGCAACAGGTACAAAACAAATGGAAAGCATTACAGCCCAGCCTGCAATTTGAATATTCATTTATGGATGAAGATTTTAACGCATTATATAATAACGAACAACGGATGGGCAGGATCTTCATAGTTTTCACCACGCTGGCCATCATTATTGCATGCCTTGGGTTATTTGGACTTGCCGCGTATGCGGCCGAACAGCGCAACCGCGAGATCAGCATCCGCAAAGTACTAGGCGCTGAAGTGGCTACCATTGTGGCAATGCTTTCCAAGGATTTCATTAAACTGGTATTCATCTCCATAATAATAGCTACGCCGCTTGCCTGGCTGATCATGCAAAAATGGCTGGAGGGTTTTGCATACCGTCAAAATTTTCAATGGTGGGTTATTGCGGTTACAGGTCTGGGAGCATTAATCATAGCGTTTATCACCGTAAGCTATCAATCAATCAGGGCGGCACTGGTAAACCCGGTGGATAGTTTAAGGAGTGAATGAATCCGCAGGGGCGTATCGCATACGCCCTATATAACGCATACGCCACACCAGCACATTGGGGCGTATGCAATACGCCCTTACAGCGTAGAACATTTTCACCATCTTTAAGGTTATCTTTACACAATGAAAGCCATCATCATAACCCAGCCAGGTGGTCCTGAAGTTTTGCAAATTGCTCAAAGGGCAGCACCGGTTTACTCGCCAACAGAGGTTTTAATAAAGGTACATGCTGCTGGGGTTAACCGCCCTGATGTTTACCAGCGTAAAGGAAATTACCCCCCACCCCAGGGTGCACCGCAGGATATTCCCGGCCTTGAAATTGCAGGTGTTGTTGCGGAAGTTGGGTCAGACGTTACCCGCTGGAAGGTTGGTGATAAAGTTTGCGCCCTGGTAATGGGAGGCGGCTATGCCGAACTCTGCAATGCATCCGAAGGTCAATGTTTACCCATTCCGGATAACCTCACTTTTATAGAAGCGGCCGCATTACCCGAAACATTTTTTACCGTTTGGAGTAATGTGTTTGACAGGGGACAATTAAAAAATAATGAAACGCTGCTGGTTCATGGCGGATCAAGCGGGATAGGGGTCGCCGCCATCCAAATGGCAACGGCTTTGGGGCATGCCGTTTATGTAACCGCAGGATCAGATGAAAAATGCAGGGCTTGCGAAGAACTTGGCGCTGCAAAGGCCGTCAACTATAAAACAGAAAACTTTGCCGATGTTATAAAACAGCTTACCAATGGTAAAGGTGTCGATGTTATTTTAGATATGATAGGCGGGGATTATACTCCGGGCAACATTAACGCTTTAGTCGAAGAGGGCCGACTTGTGCTCATTAACGCTATGAATGGTAAGGATGCACAGGTTGATCTTTCGGTAGTGATGCGTAAGCGTTTAACCATAACAGGCTCTATGCTGAGGTCGAGAGAGGGCGCTTTTAAAGCTGCGATCGCCAGTAGTCTCGAAAAAAAAATTTGGCCATTCCTGGCATCGGGGAAAATCAAACCGGTTATTAATAAAGTTTTTTCGGCTGATAAAGCAGCCGATGCCCATAGCCTAATGGAAAGCAGTGAACATATAGGGAAGATAGTTATAAGCTGGCAGTAGGGAAAAAGTCAATAGTCCATGGTCCATAGTCGATAGCTATTTTGGGATTTAAACTATGGTCCATGGTCTATCGACTATGGGCTAAAAAAATCTTCATTCTCCTATTTTAATATTTGTTTATAAATCATAACTTTGCGCACCGAAATAGAAGGTATTTTTTTTATGCCCAATATTTCATAATAAATACTTTAAATTACCAGGTAATATATGCCCAACATTGGAAAAATATCACGGATCATCGGTCCGGTAGTTGACGTAAGCTTCGCAGATGACGCTCATCTTCCTAAAATTTATGATGCATTAGAGATCACTAAGGAAAATGGTCAGAAGGTTATTTTGGAGGTTCAACAGCATTTAGGTGAGGATCGCGTTCGCGCTATCGCCATGGATTCAACTGACGGTCTGCTACGCGGAATGAAGGTTTTAGATATGGAATCGGCTATAAAAATGCCGGTTGGCGAAGATATTAAAGGCCGTGTATTTAACGTGGTTGGCGATGCTATCGATGGTATTGCTGATCTTGATAAATCAACCGGTCGCCCTATCCACGCTGCTCCTCCGCGTTTTGAGGATCTTTCAACCGAAACAGAAGTATTATTTACCGGTATTAAGGTTATCGATTTATTAGAGCCTTATGTAAAAGGTGGTAAAATTGGTTTGTTTGGTGGTGCGGGGGTAGGTAAAACCGTATTGATCCAGGAACTGATCAACAACATTGCAAAAGCATACTCTGGTTTATCAGTATTTGCAGGTGTAGGTGAACGTACCCGTGAAGGTAACGACTTACTGCGCGAAATGCTTGAATCAGGCATTATAAAATATGGTGATGCATTTATGCACTCCATGGAAGAAGGCGGATGGGACTTATCTAAAGTAGATCCTGAAGCATTAAAAGACTCAAAAGCAACCTTCGTTTTCGGACAAATGAACGAGCCTCCTGGTGCGCGTGCACGTGTTGCCCTTTCAGGATTAACTATTGCTGAATATTTCCGCGATGGTGATGCCGATGGCAAAGGCCGTGATATCTTATTCTTTATCGATAACATTTTCCGCTTTACACAAGCTGGATCTGAAGTATCGGCGTTGCTTGGCCGTATGCCATCAGCGGTAGGTTACCAGCCAACTTTGGCAACAGAAATGGGTAACATGCAGGAACGGATCACCTCAACAAAACGTGGTTCAATTACATCTGTACAGGCCGTTTACGTACCTGCGGATGACTTGACCGACCCTGCACCGGCAACAACATTTGCCCACTTAGATGCTACAACCGTACTTTCACGTAAAATTGCCGAGCTGGGTATTTATCCTGCGGTGGATCCTTTGGATTCAACCTCACGCATTCTTAGCGCTGCTATCTTAGGCGACGAGCATTACAATACTGCTCAGCGCGTTAAAGAAACTTTACAGCGTTACAAAGAGTTACAGGATATCATCGCCATCCTTGGTATGGACGAGTTGAGTGAAGAAGATAAATTAGTTGTATCACGCGCACGCCGTGTTCAGCGTTTCTTATCACAGCCGTTCCACGTTGCCGAGCAATTTACAGGCTTAAAAGGTGTTTTGGTTGATATTAAAGAAACCATAAAAGGCTTTAACATGATTATGGATGGTGAAGTGGATGAATATCCTGAAGCAGCATTCAACCTTGTAGGCAGCATTGAAGAAGCTATTGAAAAAGGTAAAAAATTAATAGCAGAAGCGAATAATTAATGTGCGGATGCGGGGATGTGCAGATGTGCGAATTAAAAAGCCATCTGCACGTTTGCAAATCAAAACATTAAAATAATCCGCACATTTGCACATACGCACATTTGCACATCTGATTAAGCATGACATTAGAAATCCTTACTCCCGATAAAACAGTTTATGAAGGCGAGGCTACCTCGGTAACCCTTCCTGGTACTTTGGGATTTTTTGAGATCCTGAATCACCACGCGCCTATCATCTCTACTTTAGAAGATGGCAAGGTAACCATCCGGGGCGGTAGTGCAGGCAAAGAAGAAACATTGTTTATAAAAGGCGGCGTTGTTGAAGCATCAAACAATAAGGTTGTCATTTTAGCCGAAGGTATTCAGCAGAAATAATTCACCCGTTTTATTGATATTAAAAAAATCCCCGACGTAATGCCGGGGATTTTTTTTGAACTATAATTCGCTTGACTTAAGCTTTAAGCATAAATGCCGTCAAACCATGGCACTTTACCCCAACCATGATTTACCTTTTCCTGTCAGCTGAATACAAAACATATTTATCACTAAGCATTGAAAGGTTAAACCCTGCGTAGCCCGGGAATGCTTTCATGATCATTTTTTCTTTGGGCCCGTTATAGCTTTCGGGCAATATGATATAAAGCGGACCCGCAAAGCCTTCGTACGTATAATCATCCATATCAATCTTTAAATCATCACCTACCGGTGATAGATTTATAACCCTGTTATGCAATATTTCCTGGCCGATATCATTGGCTATAAACACAAAAACAGCATTCTTATTCTCCTGATCCAGCTTCATTACCGCATTCAATGCAGGTTGATCAATGTTGATCTGGGAGATGCCCGAAACTCCCTTTGCACTTACATTTTTGTTTATGGTATATCCTTTTATCAGGTAGCTAAAGCTAAAGAATGCGATATACAGGCTAACTCCGGTAAAAAGCAATTGATAGCTGCGTTTTAACCGGCTTACCAGGTAAATTATCCCCGGGGTTATCAAAAGGCCAATGATCCGGAAATGCCTTGCCTCATAAGATATATTGAGTTGCCTTAGGTAAGCAACTCCAAAAAATAACAGGGCGCCGAAATAGAAAATAGATATAAACAGCTTGTAATTATTGTTTGGCGCCTTCCGGATCAGGCAAAAAATCAATAACAAACTCAATATCGCCAAGACAATTATAATAGTTACAGACACGCCATAGCTAAACATCGGCCTGCCAAAATTATAAAGTAAGCCATGAAAAAAATCATCAAGCGAAAAGCCTGCAAGAATTGGAGTAGAGAGCGGAAAGCTGAACGTTTCGGCTGTTAACTTAAATCCTTTCGAAACCGTTGCCGGGCTTTGTCCTTTGGACAGGAAAAATATATAAATAGTCGCCAGCGATATTGCCGCCGGTACGCCAATCCATAATCCTTTTTTTACCCATTCAATAATGCCCGCCTGGTTTGAAGATAAGCGTACCCACAAGCAGCAAAGCCCGGCAACGTAGATCCAGATAAAGGACGATTTAAAGAAGAAGCCTATCCAGCCGGATAAAAGGACAAACAGCAACAGCTTCCAATCAGTTTTTTGCAAAGCGATACAGCCATATAAAAACCAGCCTTCAAAAGAAAAAAGCAAAACTTCGCCGCCGTTATAAAAAACATACGGCACAAAAAACGCCAGCTGGCAAACGATAAACACCAGGCTAAGGGCAGCTATAAATGGCGTAAAACCTATTTTTTTAAAAAAACTATAAAAGCCCGCCAGTCCGCAAAGCTGGCACAAAGCAACTGTAATGGCCATTGCCTGGCCAGTGTTTATGCCGGTTATCAGCTTGAAAAAGTATGGCACCAGGTACTGCCCGGGACTCCACCACGTGATAAACTCATTATAATTTTTTGAAATATCGTCCTGGTCAGGCGCTGTTAAAACATTAAAATGGCTTCCTAAATTCATGCTGCGCAAAACATTAAATCCATTGGCCGGATCAGGGAAAAGTGCAGGCGGGATAAAAAACAGGGTGACACCCATTACCAATACAGCTATACCGGTAATTAGCAGGATAATTTTATGTGTATTGTTTTTTTGAGATGCCATTAATTAAGTTTCAGTGAAAAAGATTTTGGGAAGCCGCTAATTTATATAATTCAAAAATTATTTCAATCCATAATTCGCTCCCTGATCTTTACTGCAGGGTTCCCCTGGTAAATGGAGTACGCCTCCAGGTTTTTATTAGCAACGGAGCCGCTGGTAAGCATTGCATGTGATGCTGCAGTTACCCCCAGGTTCACTATTGCCCCTGCCCCTATCCAAACACCATCTGCTAGTGTTACAGGCTGCGTTATCAGGTCGAATGTTTCCTTTTTATAGTTATGGCTCCCGGTAAGCAAAACAGCCCCTTGCGAGATGCAGGCGTTATCTCCTATCGTAATAGCAACAAGGCAATCTATCCATACATTTTCACCTATCCAGGCGTAGTTCCCTATAGTTAGATGCCAGGGATATTTAACACTTACACCAGGCTTTATATTAACATTTTTGCCAATTTTAGCCCCGAATAAACGCAATAAAAATACTTTGAGCTTACTTGATGGTAACAGGCTGCTTTTCAAAAACACTAAATTTACATAATACCATAACGCCCTTTTTATAGCATTCCCACCAGGATCAAAAGGTGAATTATTGTATAAGGATAGCTTAGTTTGCTGCATTGTTATTAATCAGAATCTCATTACGTTTTACCCAAAAATAAAGGGTTATGGCTATAATTATATATACAATTATGTTAAAAATAGTGTGATGGTCAATTATCTTGTTTTCATTCCTGCTCCAGAATAAAGAGAGCAGTACAAACCTTATAACGTTTAAGATCTCCACCCCCAATATCCCCCCAATAAGGAAAGTGATTTTTGCCTTCAGTTTCACTGGGTAAGCTAAAACAAACGCAGCAAAAAAACTAATTACTCCAAGGCCAAGGCACGAATAAACCAATACAAAAACCCCGCGACCGGCAACCAAAAGCTCATATTGGTTTGTAATAACCGTAAACCCCAGCCAGGTAAGAATTTGAGCGCTGCTTTTTAACAATAGCCATCTTAACCAGCTGATGTAATTAAGATGGTCAGCAATAAACTGACTATAGTGATTACCCGGCGCGGTGATGCCAAAATAAAATATGTTAAAATAATAAAAGGCTGGAAAAAGCACCGCAAAAATGAGCATGAATTTTAAAGGTTGGTTACTGGTTTTGCTTACTCCTTTTTGCTTAAGGATCTCATCAATTTTAATATCAACAATAAGGCGGAACCAAAATGCCTGTAAGAAATGGAATATAACGCCTGTTCGCCCATCAAGAATCCCGAGCTGGAAAAACATCCTGTAAATAAAATAAAGCATCGGCCTTACATAACGGGGAAGTTTCCACCAAAGTTGTTTAAACCATGCCGTGCGTTCATCGGGCGAGCCCCAGAAATGCGGCTTAACCGTTTGCGACCGCATTTGTTCCATCCGTTCAACCTCTTCCTGTGCAAGCAGGTCGCTATAACGATTATGCTTATCAATCCAAAACTTAATGTTGTTCTCCTTTAAGTTTTCTTCGAGGATATAACCATCCTTCCAGATAATTGTATTACCCGGAACTACCATGCGGTGATCCATCCCTTCATTAAGATCAGAAAACCCAACCCCAAACCGCATCATTTTAAGCAGATAAAAAGGGGAATAACCGCCATGTTTTATCCAGCGGCCTTTAAAAAAATTTTTACGGTTAAAGTAGATGCCATTAATATCCCGGTAATCTTCATCCCGAAATTTATTAAGGTGTTCTTTTAATTCAGGAGTTACTACATGGTCGGCATCCAAACAAATTACCCATGGGGTTTGAATATCGAAATTATTGAGTGCGTAATCCCATTGTTTGGGATGGTTTTCAAAAGCATGCTGCAAGATGGTTGCACCAGCCTCCTTTGCTATCGCGATGGTATTATCAGTACTCCCTGAATCTAAAATAAAAACAGGAGCATTAAGGCTTTGGACAGACGCAAGAAAGCGGGGCAAATGAATTTCTTCATTATAGGTTAAAATAATAAATGAAAATTGTTTGTTCACTATAGCCTCGCTTTAATTATCATGCTTTTCCAAAAATAAGGAAACCTGCCACAACCCCTGAATGCTATAACCGTAAAACCGGCATTTGCTAATACTTTCGTTAGTGTATTTTTTGACCAGAGCTTAATGTGTCCGCCCAGCCACAGCGGGTCCATATGGCTATCCCACTTGTTAAAAATGCTCATTGTCAAATTTTTTAGGTACCCGTGGTAGGGCGTAGTTATGATCAGTTCGCCACCTGGTTTTAGTTGCTGCCTGCAAAACTCAATAAACGCAGCGGGGTTGTACAGATGCTCTATTACCTCGGTTGATATAATAGTGTCAAAAGGAATGCCCTGCAATTGCAGCGGCAAAGCATCTGAGGACAGGTCCTGCAAAAAAAAACGGTCCGGGTTTGTTTTTTGGGCAATGGCTATGCCCTTTTCAGAGGCATCGGTGCCATAGGCATTATAGCCTTGTTCAAGCAAGTAATTTACCAGGTAGCCGTTACCACAGCCCAAATCAAGAATATAGCGGTTTGTTCCCTTATCAATTAAACTAATCAGGTCTTTTAGCTGGTAACTAAAATTATGCGTAGGGCCAGCGCTATGAAAGCCATAATCTTTATAATCGGCCATTTATACTGTTATTGTACATACCCATGTATTGTTTGGTTAAATCATCCTCATCAAAATCAATCCGGATCTTTCCCGGCGCGTTTGAACGGATAAGGCTAAGCTCATCTCTTTTACTGTGAATAAAATTAATCATATTCCCCACCGATTCTGCACTTAGCTCACACTCCCACCCAAAATTGTTTTCCTTCACGTAATCAACCAAACCTACAAAGGGACTGATCAAAACAGGCGTACCCTGGCTAAGGCTTTCGATAATCACATTGCCGAAATTTTCATCATATGAAGGCAAAACAAGCAGGTGATGTTGAGTTAACAGGTCAAACTTATTATCGCTTTGAAAACCTATCCAATAAACATCCGCTTCATCACCATTTTTTTTGGCCAGAGCCTTTAGCTCGTCTACATATATTTTATTTCCGTCTCCGGCAATAGTAAGGCTGTAAGGAAAAGTTAAAAGCGGCAGTGCGTTTATCAAAATATCCAAACCCTTCTTTTCTTCTATCCTCGAAAGAAAAATTAGTTTAAAAATGGCTAAAGATTGAGCGCCTCCCGGCAAATTAGCTGGCAACTTTACAAAATTTGGCAGGTTAGTTATGCTCTTAGGCTTAATTATAGCATTAACAGCTTCACGCTCAAGGCTTGATGTTACATGAATGTGGCACCTGTTTAGTAAAGGCTTGCCCAATAAATAATGGATAAGCCATTTTTTGCCGATGTTTTTATTTTGAAAGGAATAGGGACTTAAAGTTCCCCTTGGGGATATTACAACCGGCACGTTACGCATCAAAGCTATTAAACACGAAAATAAAGATACTAAGTTCCACCAGGCATGAATGTGTATCACATCGAAGCTTCGGGCTTCCTTCCACAACGTTTTTAACAAAACCGGTGAAAAGTGGCTATGGTCTTTTGTTATCCTTTTAAAATAGGTTACTGTTACACCGTCAACATTTACCGGCACACCGGGTTGTACAGGTAGTTCATTCTTCCCATTGGCGGTTGTAGCATACACCTCGGTATAAACTCCCACCTTTGCCAGTTGTTCGCTCAGCATAGATACGGACATGGTTGGGCCGCCATATATAAATGCCGGTTTGTAAGCTGCGCAGATCTGTAAAACCTTCAAATTTCCTTTAATATATTTCTCGAGCGCAATATTTTAAATATAACCAGCATGGTTATATAACTCCAAAACACAGCGTTGATCAAAAATTCTAAACTTAGGCCGCGCCAAAATACTTGAAACAGTCCACTGAATATTAATGCAGTACCTAAAATATATCCCCCAAATAATTCTTCGGCCTTACATGCTATTATTTGGGCTATAGCGCCATATGCAAACAGAAAAATAAAAACACCCATTGCACCATAAGATAGATAGGCATCGACAATAAAAGCAGGTTTAGCCGAGACACTTGAATTTCTATTCACTACCCCCGCGCTATAAACACGCTCCATGATCAGATCTTCCGTAATTGGTTTTGATGGCCAAAAGACCCGAGGAACGATAGCTGCGGCTGATTGTTTTAACAATTGCAACCGATAGAAATCTACTTTATCAGGGGTTGATTTAACAAACTTGGTAAACATTTCTATTTCGCTTAAGCGGTACACCAAAAAACCCCAGTTTGAATTATCTTCATCCTGATTAAGCGTAGCATTTAGGGCTATTTGTGTGGCATCCTCCGCAGTTTCTTCGCCAGACCAAACATTCTGACGAAAATTATTTACATAAGCGGGCAAAAACATAAATAATAAAATTAACGCCGGCCCAAAAACAATGGTTACAATTCTTTTATAATTTGGATACAAAAATACCCCCAGCACCAATACACTGATGATAATAGGTTCCTTAAAGCCAGAGGTTAATGCCTGATAAAAGTTAAACAGGTATAACGCAAGGCAAATTAAAGTATTTGTTACCTTTTGAAGTGGCAGGGCAAAAGCAAGAGCAAGCGTACCGGCAATAAAGCTCAGGGAGCTAAACTGAAAGTAAAACTGGGCTAATCCAGGAATCCGCAGAAAAAATATGGATACAGGGAAAGCAATTAATGCCGTGATTAACAGTAAATTGGCCAGTTTCTCTTTTTCAATATAATACTTCTGCCTTACAGGATATTTCATAAATATCAGGATCCCTGAAACAAAGGCCGCATGCCCTAAACAATAATACCGCTGGCACTGCGCCGTAAGTGCCACCGCATTTTCATCGATCGCCAAAAAACTATTGGTTTTACTTAAATATTCGTAACCTAAAAGGCTAAAAAAGTAAAATATTGAAGTACATGCCATATAACCTGCAAAAATTATTTGGATAATGAATATGGGCCGCATTAGTTGTTCAGAAAAGCGCCTGTCAGCAGGTATGGGCTTTATTTTTCCGGTTAATGAAACAAAGAAAATGAAGAACGAGCCCAGCCATGCAATAAAATAAGATACTGTGGGGTACGGCTCCAATAACAGGGAAATAGCCCATGGCAAAAAGAGTAGTAAATGCCGGGCTATGTTATTTTTTTCCGTCATAGATATGTTCAACACTACAAATTAACGACCTTCTCGTATCCCCAATCTCCCGTTTAATCTTTTTATATTCCATCCACTAACCTGCTAATAATTTGTTTTCAATTGCTTCAGCAATATGTAAAAAATTCCAGTCATTAATAAGCAACCCTGATTGTTGGCCAAGCTGGGTTAATTGTGCTTTGTTAGCGGTTAATTGCTGTAATTTTTCGAAAAGATCTTTTATATCGCCGGCTTTAAAAATATTGCCGTTTTGACCATTTTCTACCAAATCAATTGCGCAACCTACTTTGTCAGACGTCAATATAGCTTTTTTGCAGGCCATAGCTTCATTTACTGCAAGCCCCCAGGTTTCATTGGGCCCTTCTGACGGCAGGCAAAAAAGATCACAAGCCTGGTACATTACCGGCATTTGCAATTGATTTTGAAAATCAAGAAAATGAATCCTGTTATTACCTTTCGCTATCAGTTTTAAATCACCTTCAAGTGCGCCATTACCAACATATAATAAATGTACCTTAGGATCATTTAAATTAATAACAGCCTGCAGCAATAGTAAAGGTGATTTTTTCTCTTCCAATTTCCCGGCAAACAGTATTAATACTTCATCATTACTTAAACCTAACTGTTCGCGCAAATGCAATGCCTCTTCGTGTTTATCAGCAGAGAATCTTTCATTGTCTACCGCATGCGGCGCCAAACTTAACTGATCGTCCTTTAACCCATATTTTAAAAAATAGGCCTTATTGTTTTTACCCACGTAAAATGCGTGATCCACATAACGGTAAACCAATTTAAGGATTATGGATCGCAATAAGGACTTCATGCCTTTTTTTTCATCAAGCAGGGTAGAATCGCCTCTAAAAAAAACAGGGACCTTATTTTTAAAATATCGTAAAGCTTTTAGGTGACTTTGAAAGCCCCAGCCATAAACGAGTATAGCATCCGGTTTCCATAAATTTACCTGATTAATTAAACAGAGGTTAATTATACCTCTAAAATGATGTGTTCCCGGGTCAGGTGCGGTATTTTTTATCCATTCGTAAGGGTATCCATCCAGCAAGGGGATATCCCATTCTATATTTTTATCAAAGCCAGGGTCGTATTTATTTGCTGCATCTTCGCCCCAGGTATAAAACACTTTAATATCCAGCTTTTGCCTCTGGCACAGTAGTTTAAAAACAGGTGCATAATACTGAATCGGATGTGTAGTAATAATGGCCAGTTTCTTCACCTTGTGGTTAAGTTACCTATTGATAAAAATGGTTTTTCGAGTATATTAAAGCTAAGCAGCGATAGCGGATATAAGACAATTGCGCTTACAGCGGTAGTAACCATAGGCGCAGCTATTCCCTTTAAAGAGGGCATCAGCTGAATTGTATAACCAGCTATTAGCGGGTACACTAAAGGATGCAGCAGGTAAAAGCTATAGGAGATGCGCCCCATTGTTTTAAATAGCTTATTTCCTAAAATAATGCCCAGCCATTTAACAGATGTAACTGACAGGTATAATACTCCGGCAAAACCAGCCCCCATCAAAGCAAATCCAAAAAGCTTGAATATATTGTAATAGTCAGCTATTAAATTTAAAACGGGTTTTGATACCAAAACCCTGCCTGTATAAGTCATAATAATAAACAGCAGCAGCCATAACAACCTGTTTTTGAAATACGAATTATTTTTAATAAGCAGCCGGGCAGCAATTACCCCGCAACCAAATTCAAGACCGTGAAAAAGCAGGGTTAATGTAAGCTCGTCCGATTGATCTTTTAAAATAAAAAGTGAGGATAAAGCCGCCAAAGAAATAAGACCAAAAACAATAAAAAAAATCCGCCCAAAACCGATCCTGTTTTGATAGATAAGCAGGATTGGAATTACTAAGTAAAATTGCCATTCAACAGATAATGTCCAGAAATGACCTGCCGTAACGTATGTCCTGAAAATGTTATTCAAGTAAAAAACATTGTGAAAAAAATTACCAAGCGCATTGATTTTATGATGGTAAATAAACCTTTCAATCAGTATGTAAATTATAGTTATTACGTAAAAAGCCGGTGAGAGTCTTACCCATCTTTTTACCAGGAACCTGTAAAAGTCACGATAGGAAAAATCAATTTTAGAGCCATAAAAATAATACATACAAAATCCGCTGATCACAAAAAACAGGTCGACGCCATTAACGCCAATAGCCAGTAAACTAGCGAGGTCAAATTTGCCTATATAACACCTTGGGTTGTGATACAAAGTCCAGGTATGGATCCACAAAACACCAAAAGCGGCTAAAAATCTTAACCCATCAAGCGTTTGTATTCGTTGTCTCATAATGTTTTATGGCCATGTTAAATAATGCTATCTGTTTGCCGGTAAGATTTTCCGAGCTGTATTTTTTGAAGTTAGCAGAAAGGATCAATGGCTTAAACAAACCATTGCCCCAACCGGATAATATTTCGAGTAAATCAACTGCTAAATCCGATACGTCTTCATTAAAGGTAAGCATAGTGGCATCATCAGTGCATTCTTTTATGGTATCAACCGCACTACTTTTTTCGTGAAAAATTGCAAGCAGAGGTTTACCTGTTAACAAGTAAGGGTAAATTTTTGAAGCTGTATATTTTGGATCGTCAGAACCGGGTATAAATAATGCATCAGCCTGCTGCAGGGTTAACAGGGTATGATAATAGCTGATCCTATCCGTTATTTCAATCACCGCCGAATCAACTCCGTATTTTTTTGCCAGGGGTAAAATTGTTGGTTTGCCGGCCCCGGCTGGGGCATAACTGGTACCGATAAAATAAAAACGCAATTGGTTAAAGATTTTCGGTTTTTCAGCCATTCCTTTTTTCAGGGCTTCAAATACCAGGGCAATTGCCTTTTGCATATCCATGCCACCGCGGCCCACATATACAATATTTTTAAACCCGCTTTGCAGCAATGAGTCGAATTTACCTTGATTATCAAGCGCTATCTTCAAATCCTGATCAAAAGCGCCAAAGGTGATTGTGGCTGATGGAACGTTATTTATTGAGGGGTACCTGGTTTTCAAATTATTGATATAAACAGCCGACACGCTAATCAGGCCGTCGACCTGTTTCATAGCGATCGGCTCCAGGTACTTATGTAAACGATAGGAAAACCAATATTTGGGGGGCTGTTGTTCTTTGGGCTTATCCTGGTAATATTCCGAATGCCAGGGGTCCTGCATATCTATAACATAGGGAATGTTAAAGCGTTTTTTCCAATAGGCCCCCAAAATACAAATCGAAAATTGCGTGGTTGAAAAATAGATCAGATCATACTTTTCCTTTTTTAAGATTTCGCTTACCTTTTTACGATAGTACCTAAGCGAGCGCAAGGCAAGGCTCCCTAACCCAACTTTAGAGGTTAGCGACCTGGTTAAAGCCTTTACTTTATAAATTTTCACATCCGCAGGGATGCTTTGAATAAGCAGTTCGTCCTGCATTGCATCAGAATATTTTTCATCAACAACTACTACGGCTGCATCCCATCCAAATTGCTTAAAATAAGGCAAGCTCATTCTTATGCGCTGCATATCAGGCGCATTTGAGGGCGGAAAGTAGGGTGAGATGATGAGTACCCTTTTCAAACGGCAAGTGTATTTTTAACTATCATCAGGAACTTTTCACTCTCCTTTTCCCAATTCAAGTCATTACGTGCTATTTCAAATGCTGCTTTTTTTGCATTATATAAAGCATCCCTGTTATGAAAATAATATTCAATGCCACGCGCCAGCGTTTGCACATCATTTTTTTTATAAATGTTACCTGTTTCCGGGTATCTGCTCATCAATTCTTTCTGTGCTGTTGTATCACTTGCAATGATGCTTAAGCCTGCTTGCAAGTAGGTAAAAATTTTGTTGGTTAAGCAAATATTCCGGTTATAAGGAGCGTGGTCTTCAAGAGCTAAACCTATATCAAATTGTGAGGCAAATTCAATTATTGCATCTGGCATTATTGGCTTGTGAAAATATATTTTTGCCTTACAAACATTCAATTCATCAATAAAACTTATTATTTGTGATTGATAATCTCCTAATAGATGCAGTTCAAAATGTCCGCATTCCACAAGCTGCAAGGCCTTAACAACATCTTCAACTCCGCGGTTTGTCCCTATTGTTTGTGAAAACCAAAAAAGTTTAACAGGGCCCGGCTGATTTAAATTGAGTTGTTTACCCCCGGGCACTTTAGGGAATACATTAAGTAAAACCACCGGATATTTTTGAGGATAAAGTAGATAATAGGCTTCAGCAATTTGCGGACTGCTTGCTGATAAGTAATTTACCTGCGGAATATATTTATCTTCAATAATCATTTTTAAAATAACTGCTTCATCGTGCCTATTGTCTGACGTTTCGAACCTGTGAAAATCTTCTGCATCAAACCCACACGGCTTTTTGTGGATCATTGCTGCCTTAACTATTGCAGGTAAAGCGCCAAGGTTATGACCAATGTACAGATCAGCCTTATGCCTTTTAGCCTCGCGGATTAGGAAGTAGCTGCTTCGGGCAATGGCTAACTCTGCAAAATATTTGATGCCGCTTTGTTTTGTAACCAGCATGGAAAACTTATGAATTACCCTGCTTAAAAAATAGGTAAGCTTTTTTTGTTGCGGGTCTCCCCCAACCCTGATGGCCTGCCATTTTTTTGATGGTAAAAGTTTTTTATCCAGTTCCGTTCCCCATTCATTCCAATAAGCATATAGTACAGTTACACAGTAACCTGCATCGGCTAAGGAGTCGGCTTCCTTCACCAGGCGCGGATTAAGAGACGGTTGTCCTGAAGAAATAAGAAGGATTTTCATTTTTCCCGGTAAATTCATTTTCCGTTGCCGGCACCTGCATTATGAAGCAACAACTAATTTTTTATTGTTTTTAACCCTACTGAATTTTGATTTCAGCTTTAAAAAGAAGCGTTCATAGAAATAGTAGGATAAGCAGCTAACAATAATTATACAAATTATATTGGATGGAAATTTGACCATAAAAGCCGGCAACCTATCATCATTCGAGGTAAATATTTCCTGCCAGATATAAATGCTGTAGGAGAGTGTACCAACAATTTTTAAATATTTTGAATTCAAAAATCTAAAAATAAAATCTTTTGCATCGGCTATATTGCTTACTAAAATGTACCCGATTAAAAAGGAGCATGCAACCCCTGTTAAAACATCGCGCAAGCTAAAAAAATCAGTATACCCCAGGTATAGCATTAAAAAGATTGCAAGGATATTGAATATTACCTTATTGCGGGACACGAACGATTTGTGGAATGAATATTTAAAGGTTAATACCGAAAAAAGACACCCCACCGCTATAGCATGAAATTTAATAAGGTAATGTGTGATCACATAAAACACGATGTAGTTTAACGAGGTAAAGTAATACTGCAGGCAGATAAAACCAGGGATAACGAACACTATAATTAAAACTACCCACAGGTATAACCTGAAGTTTTTTTTAAGGATGATAGGCATCATTAAATAAAACTGCTCTTCAACTGATAATGACCAAAAATGGCCGGTAAAATAGGTATGGTAGTACTTTCTGAAATAGGAGGTAAAATTTATAAGATATAAGGCCGTGCCAATAAAATTAATGTAACTGATACCCAGCTTAAAAAAATAGTTTAATATAATTACTACCAGGATAAACAGGTAAGCTACCGGGAAGATCCTTAAAACTCTCCGGATATAAAAGTTTTTTAAAGAGATATCTTTTGTAATAACTTTTTCTTTAATACATAATGTTGTGATAAGGAAACCGCTCAATACAAAAAACACAAGTACCCCTAAGTGTCCATTAAAAACGGTATCATAATAAAACCTGGAAGTATTAACCAGGTGCGATAAAACAACCATAATTATAGCCACGCCCCTTAACCCATCAAGCGAAGGAAGGTAAGAGTTTTGTAATACCTGCGGAATGGATTCGATCTCGGAAAAAAAACCCTTTAAAAACTTATTGTTCATTAATAAAAAATATAAAAAGCGGGATCATTGATTAAAAAGGGTTAAATATTTTTTAGCTATTATAGCTACATCGAATCTTTTTTCTGCGGTTTCGCGGCAGGTCTTTCTATCAATTTTAACTACTTGTTTTAAAGCTGGCAGCATCTCCTCAAAAGTGTTAACCTTTATTCCGGTTTGTTCAGATACAACTTCGGGAACTGAACCCCGGTTAAAAGCTATAACTGGCGTTCCACAGGCCATCGCCTCAACCATTACCATACCAAAAGGTTCGTCCCATTCAATAGGAAACAACAATGCCTTTGCGTGTTGTAAATAATGGTTCTTTTCGTCATCGTTTAAAGCGCCCAGGTAAATAATTTGCTTTTGATCTACCTGCGGCTCAATTTGCTGTTTATAGTATTCTAAATTATCGGGCGTTTGCGGGATGTTTCCTGCTATCCATAATATATCGGATGAGGCTTTGGCAATTTTAATAGCAGTGTGTACTCCTTTAATTTTATCCAGCCGACCTAAAAACATTAATGGGGCAGTATCATTTACCGACTCGTTCAGTTCATATTTTGAAAAATCAATAGCATTGTAAACTGTTTGCCAGGTACCGGCTACATTACCTGTTGACACACAATAATTGCTGCAGGCAGTAAATATCAAATTCCGGTTTGGCAAGGCGTTCACAATTTTTATTCCTTTAGCAGTTACCGGCCTGCCGTAGGTCATTATTTTTTTTACAGGATGATTTAAAACCGGCAGCAAGTACATTAACCGGCCAAAATTATGAATGAGGTCAAACTCCCGCCTGTGTTTATAAAGAAAGGCCCAGACCTGAAAAAGCTCTTTATTTTTTTGAAGGGAAGATCTCTCCAACCTGTTAATCCCGAATGAGTAGCATTTACCCGAAATATGAGAATCGGGCCCTGCCAATAAACTTACTTCGTGACCTTGCTTTCTGTACTCTTCCGCAAACATAGCTACCAAACGCTCATGCCCCCCGTATAATGGAGGAGGTACAGGTATGCCAGGATCCATAATCAGCAGGATTTTCATTTGATTTTTAACGAATAATCCCTGGTGAACCGTTGCGTATGATTTGTCAGGTATTCCCAGGTTTCGCTTTGTTCTTTAAGATATCTGCTCAGCTTTTTTATATTGAACATATTTGCCAAACACCATCTTATTACTATTGCCCAATCTGCTATACTCAAATTGAAATATAGTGACGGACGCTTCAGATAAAAAAATATTGCAAGAAAAAAAACAGGGATTGGAGAAGGTTTGTTTTTTCTATAAAACCGCAATAAATACCTTGTTTCTTCCTGTATGTTATTGCTGGCCTTAATATACGATGCTAACATCATAATCTGTGTCCCGGTCCAGCTTTCCATACTTTTTGACTGACTGGTTACTATGGTTTGCGAAAAATTAGCTAAAATGGCTGCATTTAAACATATTGGATGTTCAAAGCATCTTTCTCTTATTAGTTCAACTGCATTTGATAGAGAGTCAGCCGGGATCCGGTAATTTTTGGCCTTATTGCCTTTAAACATCATGGCGCCGGTCGAGTGCAGCGCGCCTAAAGCCTGTTCAGGCTGTGGCCAGGTAAACAGCCGGCTGTTTTTTTCCGGCCAGATAGTTTTATGGGTATTTTGCCATATATTTCCAGCGTACTCTTTCCAGATTTGCATATTACACCAGCTGATATCAATCTTTTCATCGGCATCCATTAAATTTACCATTTCTTCCAAAAAAGTTTCTTCCCACCAGTTATCATCTTCTAAAATTGTAGCATACTTTTCATCACAGCCGGTAAAAGCAAGGTTAAAAGATTTAGTTGTGCCCAAATTCATACCATGTTTTTTGACAACAAATCTTTCATCGTTTAAAGAGTTAACATAATTTTCCGGAAATTCATCATCCGGTAAATCATTATGTACCTCACAAACCCAATCAGTAACTGTTTGGGCCAGCAAACTTTTTACAGCCCTTTTCAATAACTCATTCCGCTTATAGGTAAATAAATATATTCGGCAAACAGGCATTATAATTTTATTGAGGATATAATATCAAAATAATCGTTTGCGCATTTTTCAAGCGTTAAATTTTTCAGGATGTACGCCCGGGGTTGAAAAAAACCTGCAGAATTAAGGTCCATGAACTTTGATAACTTAATGGCAAAGTCAGCAATGGAAGAAAATTTTTCGCCGCAATATTCGTCCCAATATGGAACTGATGAAACCGGTTGAAATTTTATTTTTTCCGGATACCAATTTGGATCCTGCCAATACCCGCCTCTGTCCCACGCCAAAATAGGCAAACCTGAAGAGAGTATTTGTTGATATGCGATGCCCTGTGTTTCGTGTTCACATAAAAATATGGCATATCTGCATGCCGATAATTTATTTTTCAGCTCGTCCGGCTTGTAAAAGCCATATTTTATTTCAGTATAGGTTAAATTATTTTTTTTTAGATGCTGTTTTAGTGGTTCTACAAGCTGATCATTCATTTTTTTGTGATCCCACATTATCTTATTGTAAATTAAAAAATCACAGCTCTTTTCATAGTCACCTGGTGCCCATTTGTCTGTGTCAATTCCCACGGGCCACGATTCCACATTCTCTGCCCCATAGCCGGAAAACATTTCTTTTAGCCAGGGTCCCGGAACAATTAATTTTTTAATAGGGTATTGTTTCAAAATATCAGGATCTGCGACGGGATTAATACCAAATGATGGGCCAAAGACGATTGGTGATTTCCAATTATTTTCATATAAAACATGATCTTTGCCAATTATGCACGCAATTTCATCATTGTTTTGCTTAATGTATTTAAAATCATTTAGCCTGTATGGGATACCGGCCATTTTTAAACCCTTGACCAGGTTATGATATACCATATACTGGCCTCTATATCCCGGTTTCCCTCTTATCAATCGTCTGATGATTTTGCGCGGATAATGATCATACTTAAACCACCTGTCAGGATCAGGTTCCTGGTAAAAAATATTTAATGTTTTAATGTTAGGATCGTTTTAATATGCGGCGTAATCTTAATAATTTCTCTGTTTTAGTAAAGCCGAGCAATTTATACAGGCGGGCCAGGCGTAAATTTTCTGTTGGGGAAAAACCAGGGTCTAACTGGTAAACCCAGTTATAAATTTCCTCACCGTTTTGTATGTGTGTATTAGCTACCCAATGTGCTAAATGCCACAAATTATTGCAGGCTGCACTTTTATACCGCTGGGTTAGCTGTCCGGTTGCAGCCAGCGTATCAAAGCATTTTTTATAAATATTTAAGCTCGCCAAATAACCAGCACATTCCTGCAAACCACCCGCTTTTTGCAAACGCTCTTTTGAGTGTATGCGATGAGCCAAAGCAGGCAATGTTATATAACCTGTTCTGGGTTGTTTCATCGCTACTTCAATAATAAATTTTCGGTCATCAAGGGCACCATATTCCTGCCGGTGTGGTATGTGTTTGATAAAATCTTTTTTAAACAGATATGCGCCATAATGAGATGAATCGCATTCACCAAGCTGTTGCGCTAAAAAATCATCACATACAACCCAGGTGATTTCATTTATTAAAACCTCATTGCCATCAAAAGCCTGGTGACCTGCACAAACAACATCCAGGTCGTTTTTTTTCGCTTCCTTAAATAATTCATCTGTTGATTTCGAGATCAGCCAATCATCGGAATCCAGAAACCTGATATATTCTCCTTTTGCAATGGCGAAGCCAGTGTTTACAGCCCAGTCTTTCCCCATATTCTCCTGCCGGATACAAGTAATATTTTCCTGCTTCATTAACCAATCCCAGGTGCCATCAGTGCTTCCATCATCAATAACTATTACTTCAATATTTAACAAAGTGTCATTACAGCTACTGATTGCTTTTGGTAAGCTCCATAAACGATTAAAGGCAGGTATAATAATGCTTACATCCATTTCAATCAATTACCCTTTCTGATTTTTTTACGGCCCTTACACCAAACAACAAATGATATAACGGCCTTAACATGTTTGTTAAATTCGATAGGATTTTATATGGTAAAGTTACCTGCAAAAAAGCAAGGCATCTGGAAATATTTACAGAATAGTTGTGTTCAAATAAATATTTAAGCTGTTTTACCTCTTTGGTATAGGGCATTATTTGATTATGGTAACCCAGGTAATGAACAATTACAGGTTTGGACAATGTTAAATGCCAGGTTTTGTTATAATTTTTATTACCAGGATTGTTATAAAGTTCAGCCATCCCATTTAACAGATCAGATTTTATACCAGATGTAAAATTCACAAATTCGGCCAATATGTCTCCGTGATCAGGAATCGGGGCCTGATTATTCAATTGCATTGCAACAGCCATCAAAACCTCGTCATTAGGGCGGTTTCTTAAACGTACAAATCCAATGTCATCGTAATTGCTTTCCAATTCACGGGCTTTTAGGTATACCTCATCAGCAATAGGGCTTTTTTCCAGATAATATACGCCACCATTAAATTTGGGCAAATGCGGGACTTTAAATTTAGCACATATACTTTTTATATCACCAAACCATTCTCCATCCTCAATATAACCGCCTATAACAGCCACCTTATGCCCCTTAAAAATATCAAATACACGATTTAGATCGCCATATATAAGGCAATCACTATCTATAAATAAAGTCTGCCCTTCGTATGCAACCTCGTTAAGGTATAATTTGGGCGAAAACCCTTCGCCAAAGCTGCCTGCCTTAATATTAATAATTTGAATTCTCGGTTTAATATCAGCAGGAATATGCTTTTCCTGATCTGTTACCATAATGAATTTAATATCGCTATCAGCATGCCACCAAAAAAACGACCGGGCAAGGTTCACCGCCATATCAAGGTATAATTTTTTCCCGGTAGCTATAGTTAAAACATAACGCACATCAGTCATCCTTTTTATTGTTTTTGCTTATATGCCTCATCCGTGTAAGCTTAATAATTTCCTGGTCAATGCCGGCCGTCATGCGTTGAACCTTATATACGTTATTATTTGCACCAACCGCCAGCCCAATATTTTACTTAACCATGTGCTAACCGGGCCTGCTTTATATTTGGGGCCTTTATAGCCATATTCAAGGGCCTTATTAATCGCTCTTTTTGAAAGCTGCCTGTACCTTGGATAAACAACAACACCAATTTCCCAATAATGCCTGGCAAAGATCGTTTCAACTATAGAGTCGTTAACCCGTTGTTTTAAATAACTACATTTCAAATCAATAGACAAAAGCATACTCTCATACGCAGATAAGCTTTTTTGGCCCGATAATGTGTTATTGTGTTTGTGCTTGCGGTAATAATTAGTGCCTGTAACGCTATATCTTACGCCTTCGGATGCTAATATTATCCTGCAAAAAAACTCACCGTCATCGTCAGGGCACCTAAACTCATTCCATATTCCGGCTTTTTCAATTAATGCTTTTGGTGTAAGCCACGAATTGGGCTGAATCATACCTCCATACCCGGGCATCACCTCATTCCCAGCATGTAATTTCAATAAAAAATCAACCGGATCATTATTATCCTTACAAAACCATTCGTCATCCTTTAGGTCAATTGCGCGATAGTCGTCCCCATCGTCAAAATGCACAACCCGGCATAAGCCGATAAGGGTTTTTGAACCTTTTAAATGCCCCATTTGTCCTTCAATTTTATCCGTACTTAACAAATCGTCGGCATCTAAAAACTGGATGTATTCGCCTTTTGCTTCTTTTAATCCGAAGTTCCGGGCTGCACTTGCTCCTTTATTTTCCTGGGTAAATATCTTTAAATTTTCACTGGCATATTTATTAGCTATAGCCAGTGAATTATCAGTTGAGCTGTCATTTATTATTATGATCTCTTTGTTGGGCCATGTTTGGTTGAGTGCAGATTGGATTGTTTCGGCAATATATTTTTCTGCATTAAATAAAGGAATAATGATAGAAACCAGTGGCTGATTCATTCTGTTACCCGCTTGCGCTTTTTTGATATAAATGGGCGCTCGACATATAAATAGCTAAGCCATGTAATTACAGGAATAAAAAAGAAACCGCCGATAAGCCCGGCAAGCTGTAGTTGCTGCGGTAAATATTTATGTACCAGTAAATTTTTCAAAAATATTAAAGGCTCATGGAAAAGATAGAGGGAATAACTTGACAAACCCAAAGCTGCAATAACCTTAAGAAGCAGCCATTGTTTTTTTGCAAAAAATGATTCTTTATTAAGTAAAAATAATAGTGGACCCGTCCAAATCAAAATGTTAACCTGGTAACCTACTATGGGTGAAAACCAGTGCCCTGTAAATTTCCAGGCAAACATTGCCACTATAATTGCATAAAAAATCTTATATCCCGGCTGGCTTAAGTCTGTTTTATTCAATGTTTTTTTATCCGCCAAATACGCCCCGCAGCACCAGGCAAACCATAAATTTAAAACGAAATAGAATAATGGTAATGGCAAATTACGCAAAGTAGAAATAATAGCAATGCTTATACATGAAACTATAAAAGAAAAGCATATAGCGTGCAACAAGGAAAACCTTACGCATAAATAATAAAAAAGCGGATAAATAATGTAAAATGCTAATTCAATAGTTATAGTCCATAATACTATATTGATGCTGTTAAAATAACTTACCGTAAACCCCTGTAATAAAAAAATATGGACTAACAGGTCGGCCCAACTTATGGGGGTGCTTGTATGGGTAAAAAAATTCACCAATATGCTAAACACCACAGCAACTAGATATGGAGGATAGATCCGTAATAACCGCCGTTTATAATATTCTTTAATGGGTAACGCTTGCTTATTTTTTACATATTTTAAATTGGATAAATGAATACAATAGCCGCTTATCAAAAAAAACAAAGGGACAGCGTAAAAGGCGCCAAATGCATCTGTAGCTTTAAATTGTACTATGCCTGTATGTTTAAATAGTAAATCACCCACGCGCTGATGGTAATAAAATACGCCCAGCGCGGCAATCGCTCTCGCTATATCAATTGTAATAAGGCTTGATTTTGAATTTTTTTCTTCAATCATTATTTTGTGAATGTTCAAAAATTTCTATCCACCGGTCGCGCAAGGAAAGATTGGCCGGGGGGATATTATTATGAAACCAGGGCTGTTTTAAATAAGCCATATATTTATCGGGGTCTTTATCCAACATAATTACCTGCTCAATCAGATCGCTAAAGTCCAGCTTATTAAACTGTAGCTTCATTTTTAGTTGTTTCCCTATTGATTTTAGCTTTCGCTGTATCCTGTCCACGGGTGATTTGTAATACATTGGCCGGATATCAGTAAAATTCAGCTGCGAACTGGTTTCTAAAAACTTCACCAGCCCCGAGTTATTAGGTTTAATAAAATCATCAGCAAACAGAAAGCTTTTAGTATTAAATATTTCACCAATATTGGGATCACCACAATAAACAGGCAGGCTTTTGCAAAGCATCGCATCGTACAGCTTCTCGGTTTGGTAGCCGGGGTACACATAGTTTTCGAAAGCAATAGTGAACTTATACTGCGATACAAACTGATATTTAGCTTCCCATCTATCGCCCTTATAAATCCCGTCAACAGATGGCATATTGTTCATGCTTTTCCCCGGGGCATCTACCTTTTTATATTTTGATAGTTGCTTAAAAAATTCTTCCCTGTATAACACAGGGTGCGAGTAAAAAAAGTTACAGAACTTATTTTTTGATGAAAAGATCTGCTCCGCATCCCAGCTTTTTTTTACCAGGTCATCCGGATTTAAATTGTGCCATTGGATTCGTTTATATTTATGATTATTGACCTGCCGTTCTGACGGAATTCCAAAAGCCCAGTCACAGGCGTTTAAATCGGGAACTATATTTTCACAAAAATAACCGATCCTGACATATGGCCCGGGCTTTGGCAGATCATTTCCATAAGGCCCGAAAAAAATATAATCAGGCTGGTCACTTTCAATAAAATCAAACTTATCCAATACAATATTCAGAATTTCTTTAATTGCACCCTCATATGCGATGCCATTTTGAAATTTAATTCTAATCTGCTTTTTCATTTATTAAATAAAGTCCGCATTATTAGCCTGGTTATAATCTTCAATAAACTTATACAGGTTGTCATAAATATCCTCCAGGCTCCCAGATGCGGTAGCTCCGGACTTATTATTTGTGACGGTGACAATTCGCGGTTTATAATTTATAGCTTTTCCTATGGCTATTTTAAATTCGGAGTAAAGCGAAATATCCGACCGGTCTCCCTTATAGCCGTACCTGGCCTTGCCAATTAATCCCTCTTTTTTTAGCCGGGCAGCATCTGTTGAGGAGGTCACATTTCCAGGCGTGCTTACAGACAGAGCATTATAACCCGTGTAATAGGCAATATTTGCCTGCAAATATGAACAGCGAAGCGAGTATTCCCAGTCCAGCATGGCAAACTGCGTATCAAACAAACCTAAATAAGCCAATGAGCTCTTCCGGATCAGCAGGTAAACATCACTAAAAGTAAAACACGCGGTTTTGCCGGCCTTCCATTTTTCATAATATTTTAGCCTACCGGTTGTTTGAATATTTTGCGGCGCCGCCAAATCAGTTGTTAAACAGTTGGAGATACAAATATCAACCTGCGGGTTTTCTAACATAAAATCCCTGCATTTTCTGATAGCCGTATATGAATGCACATCATCATCAATTATTTTTTTGATGATAGCACCCTTTGCCATTAACAGCGCCTTGTTCCAGCCGTGGGCCTGGTTATGGTCGGGTTCTGAAATAAACTGGTTGATTTTCCCCTTCTCAAAAAGTTGTTGCAGGTATTCTTTTGCCCCATCGGTGCTGTTCCCGTCTACAACTACAATTTCTTCATCAGGCAGTAATTCATCAATCAGCTTTTTTAAGGTGATCTTTAAAAATGGCAGCCGGTTGCGGGTTGCTATTATGTACGAAAGGTTATATGTACTCATTACCTCAGCCCGATGGTTTTTCTTACCCCATGGTAAGTTTTGTATGGAATATGAATAAAAACATTAACAATAAGGCTTGAAATGGCGATAGAGAACCCTCTTTTATAAAGCGTTATCAATGTGCTTTGTGAAATGTAAGGGTATGATTTAATATTACTTCCGCCAAAATGCAATATGATTGGAGAAAACGTTGACGGGTACCAGCTGCGTTCCTGTACAAATTTATTAGCCGGATTGCGTAACACCCTTTCGCCTTTTAAAACATTCAGTGTGTTTGGCTTTTGATCTGTAGATAGATCAGTCATAAACTCCCCATCATCTTTAATGGGGATCTGTTTATTTGCGATCATACCGATTGACAGAAGATCCTCTTCATTTTTCCATTTATTCTTAATTCTATGGAAACCGTATTCATCATATATTGCAGATATTTCACGAGCCCTATCAAAAATACGTTTGGCTACCGCTGTTTTTTTTATGTAATAAAAGCCCCCGTTAAAAAGTATGGAGTTGTCAATTAAAAATTCTTTCCTGGCAAATTCTGCGCCTTTAGGCCCGGTTCCCCAATATTTTTCGAGCGGGGTAAGCCTGCCAATAACCGTAACATCCATGCCCCGGCAAGCTTCAAATATTGGAGCCAGATTACCGTAACACAAACAGTCAGAGTCTATAAACAAAGTCTCTTCCGTTTGTAGGAAGGTATCCAGGTACAATTTAGCTTCGATATAAAGCCCGGCCAATTCATCACTTATCGAAAGAAATTTTATCCCGGAAAAATCTTTATTAGGCCTGACGTTGGTTACAATAAAAATCTTCAAACCCGGATTGTGTATTTTTATCGATTCTGCACAGTTTATTGCGAATTTCAGATATTCAGGCTTGTTGGTTGCTAATAATATTACGGAACGATCTGACATTAAACCCTGTTATTATTTTTTAATGCAAACATCTTACTATAGATCCCGATGGTTTTAAAATTGTATGCAAAGTAATCCAACGCAATATTTTTCCAGGTTATGTGATGTATTTCTTCAATTGCACCTTCGCCTTTTTTGTAGGCTAAATAGTGTTTGGGCCAATATTTTAAATAGATACCCCAATAATATAGCCCTTTTTTTAGCCAATAAAACGCGGGCAATTCTGCCGTTTCAGAAATTAAAACCCTATCATATAAGTTTAGCACAACATAGCTTTTAGCAAAGCCTGCATGCAGCTTTTTTAAATAATTCCAGTTAAGGCGGCTTGTTGTTATATAATGTTTAAATGTTAGCTGCGGAGCGTACAAAATTTTATACCCTGCAATCCTGACCCGGCAACAGATCTCCGAATCGCCGCCAGATGAAAGCTCCTGCTTTTTTCTGTCGTTCAAAAACATAGGGCATTTACCTGTTATGGTTTTTAAAACAGATTTACGAATTGCCATGCCTGCTCCATAAACATTATTCACCATTGCTACCTCCCCGGCTTGCATGCCAATCGCATAGCCATGGTAAAAGGTATCAAACCAAAGCGGTTTTAGCGAAGCATCTTCAAATTGAGCAGTTCCAAAGCCTCCTATTATGCCAACATCCGGGTTTGCCCTAAATAACTTAAAAACATTTTGAACATAATTTTCATCAAGCCAGTTGTCGTCATCACAAAAAATCAGGAACTCAAAAGTTGAGGTTAATATTCCTTTTAACCGGGCGCTTGAAAGCCCGGGTTGTGGTTCAGAAACAACATGAAGATGGATTTTATTGGATGGCATTTCAGCCCAAACTGATCGGGCAACTTCAACAGTATTATCAGACGAGCCGTTATCAACCAAAATTATCTCACAGCTTATATCCTTTATAATTTGTGCTGCCAGGTACGCTAAGGTTTTCTCAATCCTTGATGAGCTATTGTAGCAGCATATAATTATTGATACACCTTCTTTGTTCACCTAATTATTGATTTGATGAGATTTTTTAATGCGGTTTTTAAAGGAGGATTACTCATCTCTTTTTGAATAAAAGAGGATTGACGTTCAATAATATGCAATTTTTCTTTAAATAAATCAGGGTGAATTATGGATTTCACTTCTTCAGAAATGGGCAAATTGAACGAGGTCAGAATACTTTTTGGGGCATATATGATTATATTTTGCCGGTACCACCATTCAATGTCTTTATTATCCCAAAAATAATCCCGAAGTATTTCTGACGGATAATATCCCTTTTCAAGAAACAGCTTTTGCCAGTAATCCGGCCACTGCTCATTTAAATGATCCTGCCCGCCCTGGCCCGGAATTGCAGCAGAAAACACAATAAAATCGCTATGGAGTGAAAGCATCTCAACAAATGCAGAAGCATTTGTTTCGGCTAAGTGTTCGGCAACTTCCAAACAAATCACCATGTCGAATTTTTTATTTAAATTAACCGGAGCCGTCAGGTCACAATTAATAAAATTACTGACGGAGATCTTTAAATCCTCTTGCTTTAAATTTGCCCCGTCTATTCCTAAAAAATCTTCTATTCCCAATTCTTTAGCAATTGCCAACCATGTACCAGTTCCGCAACCTACATCCAAGATACTGGTAACAGGGTTTAATTTTAACAAGAATGGTAAAATTTGCCGGGCAGCAGAAAAATTGTGAATGCCTGGATCGTGCTTGTAATTTACCTTATTAACTAAACTCAACTTGCCTCCATTCTTTGGGATATATATTTTGCGGTATTTGTTTTTTCAGGTGAAATCCCAGGTAGTATTCAGGGCAATAAACAACTTTATTTTTTTTTGCATTTAGCCAGGCGCCCCACCAGCTAAAAGTGCTGTTTGATATAACACAAATATCTGAACTCAATAAATGTTGAAAATCAATGATCTCTGATTCATTTGATATCGTTTTGGGATTTATGTGACCGAAGTTTTCCTCAACAAAAGTAATATCATCGCTGATAAACATATAATGAAGATTTTTATCAGTTATTTTCAACAATGCATTTTGATAATAGCTCATTGGCAATGATAAATCCTCATTCCCCAGATCCAGGTGTTTAAGATTCTTATAATCTGTACGCCTAACGTGTATAGTTACTATTGTCTTACTTTGATAAAGAGCGCCAAACTGCTTCTCAAAAGCTTGAGAAAGCACTTTTTTAATAACTAATTTCCTACGTATAAGATCTTCAAATGAATTGATGAAAAACAACGATTGAAAATATCCGGCATATAATGTTTTGTCTTTGATTTTTATAAGTGAATCATCATTGGCAAAACTATATTCTTCTAGTTTTAAATTGTGAGCACAAGAAATGCATTTGTTAAAAGCTTTACGCAGATAATAGCTGAAAAAATTTTTGTACCCACTGATATTATTCAAAAACAAATTGATGGCATCAATAGTATTTAAATCTATTTCAAAATAACGATGGACTACCGATCCTTCAACAAATTGATCAATATAAAAATTGGTGCTTAGCTTTTCTGATGCAGCCATTATAAAAACATACTGAAATAACTGGTTACCAAGCCTCCCTTGCAACCTTACCGCTATCATACTTTTATACCCACTTCCCAAAAAAGGAATCTCATTATTTAAAACCCATTATTCTTTTTAATTTATGAATAGCCCTGTCAAAAAATGAGGCAGCAGGATAAGCAACATTTTTTACCCGCAGGTGCAATTTTTTATAAAAACTCTTTTTCGCTTCCCCATCTGTCAGTTTAATTGGATTTTGTTTGAGTTTATAAAACCAATTGTATTTGCCACGCCCCAGCATATACGCTATAAAATCTTCGTCTATGATTTCAAGAAAGGGAAAAAGTGCGTTGCTGGCTTTTATAGAAACAGACCATAAATTAGCCTCAGCATCCTTCATCCAGTACGAGTTTGCATGATCAAGCCGGTGGAAATAATGGGTATCTTTCAAAACAACCATTTTTGTTCCGGTTATTGCCTGTCTTAATCCAAATGTCCAGGTATCCAGCGCCCCTGAACCTTCAGCATATCCTTTTGCATTTATCCAGCTTTGTTTGGTAAAAAGATAATTGCCATGCTGACCGGGGGTATTCTCACCTTTCAAATAGCTTTGTAGGCTAACTTCGCCTGCCGGTAATGACCAAATATATTCAGGCTTAAATTTATCTTTCAAAAAGTAGTGCTGATGCTGGAATGACGCTGCATCCGCTTTAGTTTCTTCCAAATATTTTTTTAAAGTGGAGATGCTGTTAGGTACCAAAACGTTATCAGCATCCAGGCAAAATAGCAAATTGTGTTTAGCGTTTTCAACCGCCGTGTTCCGGGCTGCAGCTCCTCCTTTATTCCTTATATGCTCAAGCAATTTAATTACCGGGTATTTGCTTTTAAGCGTTTTCAGTATCTCTAACGTATTATCTGTTGAACAGTCATTTGTGATGATGAGCTCATCGCCATCTGTAAAATTGGTTTCCATAATTGAATCAACAGATTCGGCTATAGTTTTTTCACAGTTATAAGCAGGTATAAAAAAACTAACTCCTGTCATTAGTCGGCGTTATAAATGTAATTAAATTATTAATGGGCGGCATTCTTATTTAATCAAATCTGCAAATACATTACTGTCGGCAGCAGCGCGGTCTTTTTCATTCGGCCGGTATTCAAGCGGCAATAAATGAGCTGCCATACTTTTGTTTTTTCCATTAAATTTAACGTCAGAATAGCCTACAATTTGTGCCATTTCTTTTAAAATTCCGGGTGTAATAATACTGTAATGATGCCAATTATCCCATTCATTAGTAAACACACCATCCTTACCCTTTTCGAAAGAAGAGTTATCGCGCATAGATGCCAATATATTAGGTGTATTTATCCGGTGAACGGCATTCGGTTTCATTACCCGCATTGTTTCGGCTAAAAAAATAAATTGTTCTTTTTGTGTCAGGTGTTCAAAAAAATCTTCATGAAATATCATGTCAACACAATTATCCGGAAGAGGTAATCCATCATTTATAATATTGATAATAAAAAGATCATCCCTTGTGCCGCGTAATTCAACCGGATAATGCTTATTTGTATAATATTGTAAATAAGGTTCGAACGGAACGAAAGAAAGGTCAATGTTTACCCATCCTTTAAGTACACGCGGGCCACAACCAAAATGCAGCTTTACCTGTTTGTTTTTCTCAGGGTATTTTTTTAATGACTCAAAATCTTTCCAATCTGTTTTATCAGCTGGCAGTTTGCTTACAGTATAATTAAATGTGCGAAAAAGTTTGTTCACTGCTCTTTTTGCCAGTTTACTTAAAGTCATATAAATTGGGTTTTAAAATATACTGAATTGATATTTTAATATTGCTCAAGTTCTTTTATTGCATACTTACACCATTTTTGATAGCGTAATTCGTTTTTCCAATAATACCGGGCTTTTCTGCCTTTGGCAATAGCTTCGGTTTTATCTAAATTTTTAAGCATTGTTTCCAGCTCGTCAACCGAAGCCGCGTAGTAACTTATTTCATCCCATGGAATAAACTTTTTAAACGGGCGGACATCCTGATCGCCAACCAGGCATGGTGCAACTCCTAATTGCATCGCCTCAAAAAAACGAAATGAATTGCAGCTTGTTCCCCTTGGGCACAACGCAATATATGATTCAAGAGTTCTTAAATTGTAGTTTTTAGCCCAAAACCACCTTTTGTAAAAGCGGGTAGGGAGACCGCCACCTATCAATATATTTGGATCGGTTTCAAATCTTTTCTCCATCTCAATCCTGATTGGGTGCGTATTGAAGGACCCGTTAAATGAAGCTAAATATCTCTTTTTAACCGGGACTGGCGGCGTACGATGCGGACTGCATAAAATTGGAACATCGATACCGGAGTTGTTAGTCTTTGCTGCCGTAAACACAACAGACTTACCAATAGTGATCAATGTTCCCCCATCAAATTGTGTAATCGTGAAGGTTTTAGTGTCGTCAATTAAAATTTTATCTACTTCACGCTGCAATTGATCCAAACCTGCACCATCCACTGCAAATTCACGATTTATGTGCCAACGGGTCCAGTAAACCGGCAAATAATGCCAATCAGCTTCCGCCGGGTTATCTGTAATAAGATCTTTTTGTTTTTTTATCCATATTAAAAAGTCCTGCTCAATGCCATAATCTTTATTATGCGAGGGATATTTAAAGGACTGGCTTGCCGGTTGCAATAAATCAGGAACATTCAACAAATATATCTTCATTTATTCAGCTTGTTTTAACGTAATGTACCCACAAGGTTTCTCCCAATTTTTTATACATCAAAAACGATTGTAAGCGGATGTATTTAATTTGCAGGTATTGCTTTATCCTGTACCAGCTTGTTACTTTGACCGGCGGCAATTGCCTTTCTTTTAATGACCTGTAATACATTACCGTTTTCATCACATCCATTGGTGTAAAAGCTTGAACCGCTATATCTTCAATTTTCCAGCCATACTTGTTACCTAAATATTCAAAGCTCGTTTTATTATAACGTCCGATGTGGTTTGGGGGCATATCAAGCAAGGCCCCGTTTAGTTCATTGAATTTTATTTTCATCCCGTTTGGAACACCAATAAATAAATGCCCATTAGGCTTTGATACAAAATTGAATGTTTTAAATGTGTCGTCAAGCTCATCCATATGCTCCAATACCTGAAAAAGACAAACGACATCGAATTTTCCAAAGAATTCTTCTTTTAACCGCATCTCATGAAAATTCCATGAATGTGCTTCGATACCCATTTTCCCGATACTGTTAATCCCTATCTCAGAATGTTCCAGGCAAAAAATCTTTTCTTTAGGTATTATATTAGCTAAACGCTTAACAAAGCTGCCGGTACTGGCGCCAATTTCAAGCACGCTTAAATCTTTATTATTTACCGCCAGCTTGCCTATTCTTTCATAAGTAATATCAAATTCCCATTTCCAGTTCTCAGCATTTTCATCTGTTGAATGAGGAAGCAGGTTGTAAAATTCATAATCGCCTGCAATAAAAGGATCTGCAAAAACAAATCTGCATTTGTTACAAGCCACAACTGCCGCAGTTTTAGTACCCCATAGACTTGCTATCTTATTATCAATCTTATCAAGACTGCTTTTGCCTAGCCAATGCGTAGCTAAAAAATGCATGGCTGCTTCTTCCGAGCTTACTTTATACAAAAGCCTGTTATCCCTATGCGAACAAATAGGGCACATGGCATTGTGTGGTGAATTACTATATCTCATTTACTATCAATGGGAAACCGGGCATGATTCACCCCTTATGTGATAAAGCCAATTTTATTTTATACAACACGGTTTCTAATTTATACCTGATGTAAGAGTGATGGTGCCACTTATAACTAAAATAAAACCGGGGGATCTGTGTTAATCTTTTATGTTCCGCACTATCTACCGAAATAATTGATTCGCTTCCCAAATGGGTAACAACTGATGTTGATACCAGGCAGTTTTTCACCTTGCATTTTTCAAGGGTATTGGAGTAATCATAATCGCAGTACCAAAACACCAGGTTTTCGTCAAGCATGCCTATAATATCAAAGATCTCTCTTTTCACAAAAATGCACCAGCCAATTAACACTCCGAAATAGCCTTCCAATGGAGGGGCATTTAATACGAAGCCTTCCTTTTTGTGAAAGTTAGGGCAATAGGGAACAGCACTTAACATTGCAGGATCATTTTCCATGGCATTCAATATTTCACTGGCCCAGCCTTTGTGAAAGATCAGGTCGTTATTGCATAAGCATACGTATGGGCTGCTTGTTAATTTTATGCCGATGTTTAAATACTTATGAAAGCCAAATTTTTCGGTTGGATAAATGGTGGTTGAATTTTCAAATTGATAAGGCTGTATAGCCTCGTTGGATTCAACTACAATCACGTTGAAATGGATCTTTTCAGCATCTTCAGAAGATAGTAGTGTTGCAATAGTTTGGATAGTGAGGCTTTTGAGGTGCTCATTCTTTGCATAACTAAGGATAATAATATCGATGCTAACTTTTTCTTTCATCGTTTAGCTATAGGAAATAAAAAGGCACTCCTTTTTTTGAGATCATTTTAGATGTAAACTGTATTAAACACACCGGCGTTAACTTATACTTACATAACGGCGGTATTTTAAATTTCACTTGCTGCAATATTGTCTTCCTTGTTTAAGTTTTTCAACGTCCATTGCGATGAATAATTTGGCAAGGAGATATAATATTTTTGTTCAGGCGTTAGTTTATTGTAATCCCAATACCAGCTTGTGTGTTTGGAGGTATACTTACCCGACAATCTTATCCCGTCAAAAAACTTACGTTTATGATTATGGTTTGGTCTGTATAGCGCAAAAGTTGTATCGATATAAGCTAAATGGACATCTTTACCCAAAGCATTATTCCAAAACTTACTTTCCCAATTTATAACTTTTTCCTTTTGAATATAATGATCTGGCAAATCATCTATTTGTAGCGCAAAACCTGCTTTTGTTACATGGGGATTGCGGTAAAGTAAAGCAATTAGCTTATTCAAAAAATCAGGGGGACATTCATCCGATGGTAAAATGTCCGGGTCTGTCAATATAAAATAACCGTGAATGTATTTTTTAAGCAGCTCTTGAGAAGCCCACAAAGCGTTATGTCCCAAATTTTCATCCAAGAAAATAATTTCATGGGGACTTTGTTTATACCATTCAATAAGCGGTGGATAACTGGACTTATTATCCAAAATAATGATTTTTTTGAAGTCCCTTTTTTCCAACCATTTTACAAGGTTCTTTAAATTATCTAATTGGTTGTAATTGTTTATTAACACGGGGATATCTTTATCACCTTTTCTTTGCATAATGGCCAGCGTGTTAAAATGATAATTGTACCAGTTTTTTATCCTCTCGAGCCTTAATTTTATTTGCCGCTTAAGCTCAATTTTTATACCCATAATAAAAAAAGTATTTCCCAATTATTTTTGACACCTGCAACAAATTAAAAAGTTTGTAGTATTTCTTTTTGTTTAAAAACAGCTGTTTTATAACCGAAAACTCCAACCCTTTTCGAAATAAAAAATATAGCTTTATATAATTCGTCCTTTTCTCCTCTAGAAATGCATTTAGCTTTTCACTGTCATAAACTTTTAATTGAAGATTTGATTCTTTTAAATTCTCAATCCAATCTTCCACTTCCGAAAGCGTAACATTGGGGCTCTTTTGGGTTTTAATAACAGATAAATGAATTTCACATAAATGAGCGTCATTGATATCTATAAGTTCAGATATCATTGCTAACCTGGCTTTATCTGCCTGGGCTATTTGGTGGAAAGCCCTGGCATTTGATACCTGGGTATTATGAAGCCGGTATTTTACTAATGACTCTCTAAGATTTGAAATCTTGCCGTATTTTAAAAGTTTTGCCCATAAATTATAATCTTCTGCCGGCTCGCATTCAATGTCATATTCAATTTTGTACTTAATTAATGTTTCCCGTTTAAGCATAACGCTGGGATGAGCAATGTAACAGCCGCTTAATAATTGCACTTTCAAATCATCCGGATCACAGGGGTGATCACTGTTTTTTACCGTGTGCATAATTTCATAATTAGTCCCACAAGCAACCAGATCCGGGTTACTATCCATAAAAGCCTTTTGCTTATCAAACCGGGTAGGCAATGATATATCATCGCCATCCATCCGGGCTATATATTTTCCTTTAGCCAGCCTAAGCCCCATATTTAAACTATTGGTATAGCCTGTATTTATTGGTTTACGAATAATAACTATCCGGGGATCATCTAACGATTGTAAATATTCAAGCGTTCCGTCAGTTGAGGCATCATCTATTATAATAAATTCAAAATCTTTATAAGTCTGACATAATACACTGTTTACGCTTTCCTGAATATACTCTTTGCAATTATAAACCGGCATAATTACCGAAATTGCAGGATTTATAACCGGATCCAATTGTCAGGTATTATATGTTTAAACCGTGCATTTACTTCTTTGTCAACATACCAGGATTCTGGAGCCAAAACAATTTTATCTGAATTTTGACCCAGCCATGCGCCCCACCAGCTGAAACTACTATTTGCAATAATGTGATGTTTGCACAACGACATTAAATACATGTCAATCCAATCATCATGTTGTAGAGACACCACGTATTTTTCGCCATAAATAAATGGAAGATTTGCGTTGCACCATTCTGCATCGTCAGAGAAAATAAAATATACCGGATTCGCTATTTTTAATTTAATATGATCAGTAGCACTATTATAATATTTTGATGATAGCACCCCGTGAACATTATTTATAACAGGTTTTAAATAATCGCCTCTCCGTACATGAATGCTTACCGCATTCTTACACTCACTGATCTTGCTTGCCAAATAATTTAAATTATCCGGTACTTCAGGAAATTTGAATTCTGCTAATAAAACATTACGTATGCTTTCAAAGTACGCTGGGTTTTGGAAATATCCATCAAGATAACAGGAAGCAGTTCTTAAATGATCATTTAAAATATTGTCGTCATTCAAACGAGTTATATACTTTAAATGATCGGGCAGTAATTTTTTTACAAGCCGGTATTTTTTGTTTTCGGTTAAAATTACCCTGATAAGCTTTCGATTGATTTTTATTCCTTTCAAATTTTTAAAAAGGTGTAATCTATATTGCCTGGCGGTGAAATTTTCCGTTGAAATATGGTTGTTGCTAAAAAAAGAAAGATCGAAATAAACCGGGTTATTTTTTGATAATGAACGGGCTGTGGCATATTGAAACATCTGGTTGCCCAGCCCGCCCTGTAGCTTAACAATTATCATTAGATATCATTGAATCAGCTCCCAATTCTCCCAAACAAAATCAAATTGATAAGTAACAGCATGAGTTGCTGACAATCGCTCCCTGATTTTAGTCATTCGTTCTAGCGCATCAGGAATGAAATCATGGAATTGAATTTGTATGTTTTTAATGATTTCGTGGTACCCGGTTTCGATTAAATGATCCAGCAAATCATATTCAGCACCTTCAATATTTAACTTCATTAAGTCTATAAACTCAATATGATGTTGTTTCATAAACTTAGCGGCATCTACAAGTTCAATGTCAGCCGTTATTCCTGTAACCTTATGTATCGAAGAACTATTTTCATCTAGTGAAATTTTTTCAAATGTGTTTGCCTTAGATAAACCAAAGTCAAAAACCCTTATGTCAGGATTATAAAGAAACCTTCTTTCTATTGCCCGCGCAAATGGTTTATATACTTCAAAAACATAAATCCTTGACCGATATCTGCTATAAATATCTGATGCCCATTGTCCTTCATAACCACCTAAATCAAATACCAGGGATTTTTCATTTAACAAATAATTATATCTGAGCTCTTCTCCGCCGGCTTCATAAAACCTTTTTAACGAAATGTGGATAGTTAAATCAGCGAGTACGGGGGCATAAATTAATTTTGCGATTTTATAAATCGCATTGTTGACTTTTTGACCGCCTTTAATAAATAAGGAGCCAAATTTTACCAGTATATAATGTAGCCTTTTCTTCATTTAAAATATTATACTTCTTCCTTTTTCTGGGTGAACAGGTTGCGTAATAATATTGCTTTTATTTTTCTTTTCACCTTATTGATAAATACACCTTTTGGTTTTAAGTCATGCCAAAGAGGAAGCTTATCAGTTTGGATTTCTGAAACAAAATTTGATTTATTAGCGTGTTTAATAAAAAAGCTATTTGTAGCTTCTTTGAATGATGACTCATACTTGGGATGCAGCTTAAGAAAGCTTCAGCGTCAGAATTATAATTGGCGTCAGCAAATTCACGATGCAGCCCACTTCTTAAATGATTGAGTTTAATTGGCAACAATTGTATATCAATACCCCTTTCTTTCAATCGTACTGCAATTTCGAAATCTATGACATATTGATTAAATCCGTCTAAAAATAACTGATCAACCAGGTTGCAATCAATTATAAAAAAATGGGCAATAGGGCAATCCAGAAATAAATTCCACCCATAGTGCCCAATGTGGCATTCATCGGTCGAGAATATCCCAAACTGTCCGCTAATGTTTACAAATTCCTTGTATAATTTATCCAGCCAGTTTGATCTGAAAGGGATTATATCATCAGCAAACAGCACAGCATAATCAAAGTTATTATCCTTTGCTATTTTAAAAGCCAGGTTGTAAGCGTTGCTGCCACCCAGTTTCCCGTATACCCTTTCGTCTACAATTATTGATTTATCACCGAAGTTTTCATTAATAAACTTTAATTCCTCATCCTCTAAATTTGCAACTATCACAAATTTTGCCCTACTATCGATATACGTCTTTTTTAGTGTGTTTACTAAATCGTTAAATCTTTTGTATGTTGGGATCAGTATGGCTATTGTCTTCATTTTAACATTTCCTTTTTAAGAGAAAAAGCTGCTTCAATTGCTTTATCCATATTGTAGTATTCCCATTCTGCAAATCTCCCAAGCAAAAAAATATTATTACTACCCAGTATCTTTTTAATTTCACTTATTAATTTTCTTGTATTGGCATTCTGAATAACATATGAATTGGGTTCATAGTTGCTTGCTAATGGTTTTAAATTACCCGGTAAATCTTTTATTTCATTAACCATTATTTCGTAATCAACCTTGCCCGAAAACTCAACTACGCAGGTCTTTCTTTTACTTCCCCTATTATTGCTTTGGCTGAAATTACCTGTGTAGATAATGCGGTGCGCCTTTGTAAAATTTTGTGGGATGTATAACCAGGAGATATCCGTATCATCAGTTTCACAGAATAAATTGGACGTGCCATTGGATTTTAAGGCCAATACTTCGTCCCAGTTAATGCCTTTATCAATCAACAATTCTTTTATCACTTCCGGGATGGCCCTTATATCGCCGGTATAAACTAATTTATCGTAATACTCATTATTCAAACAAACCTTTCCACCCGAAAATGTAATTTGCTGGGTTTTACTTATAACAATTTTTAGGTCTTCAGCCAGCCTGTTTATAATGAATTGTGACCCGTCATTTTTAGGATAATAAAAATACGAGTGAACCATTTCATCACCCTCTTCTCTTATAAGGTTATTGTATATAATATCGTTAAAATTTGGCATAGGCAGTTTCCCATCTAACCATCGCATTGCCACTTTTGATAAATCAGTGTTCCAGATCTTTTTATTATAAGGTTCAAAATAGATCTCAAAAAGCGTGCTGCCAAAATTCCCCTTCAAGAACGATTCGAAACTTTCATATTCGAAAGGTTTTTTAATTCCGGCTTTTTGAAGCTGGGAAAGCTCGTCTATAATCCTTTTTATAAGCGGCTTATCTAACGTATATAAATAGTTTTCTATAGGATAGCCAATTATTTTATTATTGAAAAGTATTTTTGCATTTCTTTTTGCACTAATAAATTCATTCTCCCGATCAAAAAAAGACCAAAACCAATTTGAAACCTCGTGGTTTTTTGAATTAAATACATGTCCTCCTACTTTGTGAAATAAGCAATCATTTATACGTTCACATTTAATAAGGCCGCCAATCTCGTCCTGTATTTCATATACAGTAACTTCATGCTCATGATTTAAAATTCTCCCAAAACTTAAACCTGATATACCAGAGCCAAGAATCGCAATTTTCACGCTTTGGGTTTTTCTAAGTTCCACTTTGTTGTGTGCCATAAAATGCCCCCTGCACCATTTTTTGAAAAAGACTCTTCTATAGTCAGCAAAACATTTTCTTCATACATAACCGTGTTATCAAATTCATCCCGTACTCCATAAACCACTTTATAAATGGCTGGTGATAAGGGTAGATCTATATCTGTTTTTAAGAGGACATTGCCAATAAGGGGCTCTTTAAAACCAAAATCCGCATCGTCGTTTAAGTGTGATGTAAATATTCTATGATCCTGGAAATCTGATATCGCAAATCCTGGGTTTACTTTTTTAACGGGTTCATTAAAAGTAAAATTGAAACAGAGTGTCATCTTTTCTCCAACGGTATAAACGCTAGCCCGGTTGCCCTTAGCGTCCATCCAGAAAGGCTTTTCCAAAATAAACCTTTTACATGTCGAAACCAGGTCTTCATCCCTTGATTCCTGGGCGGAGATTTTACTGTGGTAATAATTGATTACTTTTTCAGTAGTCCCACGCAAAGCAATGCTGCCTTTGTCTAATAAGAATGCTTTGTTACACAATCGCCTAACGCTCCCCATGTTGTGACTTACAAATAACACCGTACGCCCTTCTTTATCTGATACATCACCCATTTTTCCTAGGCACTTTTGTTGGAACTCCGCATCACCCACAGCCAGCACCTCATCAACAATTAAAATCTCACTTTCAAGATGTGCGGCAACAGCAAATGCCAGCCGGACATACATCCCTGACGAATACCGTTTTACCGGTGTATCAATATAGCGCCCAACTCCTGAAAAGTCAACTATTTCATCAAACTTCCGTTTTATCTCTGCTTTACGCATCCCTAAAATAGCGCCATTTAAATAAATATTCTCGCGGCCGCTTAATTCGGGGTGAAAACCGGTGCCTACTTCTAACAGGCTGGCAATACGCCCTTTCACTTTTACAGAACCAATTGTAGGGGCTGTTACCCTGCTTAAAATTTTAAGCAACGTACTTTTACCAGCTCCGTTGTGCCCAATTATACCTACAGAATCACCTTGTTCAATCTCAAAGTTCAAATCCTTTAAACTCCAAACCACATCACTGATTCCCTTTACAGCACGGTCATTTACTTCGCCTATTTTTAAAAACGGATCTTCTTTACCCCGAATCCTTGCCCAATAGCGTTCAAGGTCGCGTGAAATGGTACCTGTGCCAATGTCGCCCAGTTGGTAAGCCTTTGACAAATTTTCAACTTTAATTACGGCTGCCATTAATTAATAAAAAAATGCTGGTGTTTCGTGCGTTCCATGCGTTCCGGTTGTTTTATTTGTTAGTGGAACAGCATTATACGGTATCAATAAAATTGCGCTCTACCCGGTTAAAAATTATAATTCCTAAAAGAAGGATTAAAGTAGTTATAACGGTGGTAATACCTAATGATAGCATAGTAAATGTACCCTGCCCCAAAAAGCCATATCTAAACGCCTCAATTATAGACGTCATGGGGTTGTATTCAACCAACCATTCGTATTTAGGATATTTAACTTTAACGGTAGATAAAGGATAAATAACCGTTGTTAAATACATCATGAGCTGGATTCCGAATGAAATAAGAAATGTTAAGTCCCTGTATTTAGTGGTCATGGCCGAAATAATCATCCCCAAGCCCAGGCCTAACATTGCCATAAGCACCAGCAACAGCGGGAATAGTAATAAATAAGCGTTTGGGTGAAAAGAAGCCCCTTTAAACCAGTAAAACAACATCATAGCAATAAAAAGGGCCATTTGAACAGCAAACCTGATCAGGTTGGATGCTACGATACTCAACGGAACAATAAGCCGCGGGAAATAAACTTTTCCGAATAGCCCTGCATTGGCAGTAAATACTGTTGATGTTTTGGTAAGGCAGTCGGAAAAATAATTCCATGCGGTAATTCCAGCTAAATAAAACAAAGGTTGCGGCAAACCATCAGTAGGGATAGCTGCTAAATTGCCAAATACAAAAGTGTATATTATGGTTGTAAACAAGGGCTGAATAAAAAACCATAGCGGCCCTAATATGGTTTGCTTATAAAACGATACAAAATCGCGCCTTACCAGCAAAACAAGCAGATCCCTGTAGCGCCAGATATCTTTAAGCTTTAAATCCAGGATTTTATTTTCCGGAGTTAGCTCAATGTCCCAATCTTCCTGTTCTACCTCACTCATTAACCAAGCATTTTTTCTAATTTATCAATGTAATCATTTTCATTAAAATGCTCCAGGCATTCATGTTGAAGATATTGTCTTCTTTCCGCTGTTAAAGGGTTATGCAGGTAACTGCTTATGGCGTTTTCCAGCTCAACCGGGTCATCTGCATTAACCGCCTTTCCTAATTTGCCATTGCAAATAGCATCAATACTGCCATCGGCATTGCCACATACAACAGGCAGACCACAGGCCAATGCTTCTATAAAAACAATCCCGAACCCTTCTTTCTTACTTGGCAAAACAAACAGGTCGGCCAGTAAAAAATGATCGGCAATTTCAGCTTCCTCAATAAAACCGGTAAGTATAACCTGCGCTTCAACTTTTGCATCCGTTATTAGTTTTCGAATCCTTATTTCTTCTTTATGGTCATGTAGCCCGCCAAGAATATATTTTATTCCCGGGAATTTTGTTTTTAAACAGCCTATAACTTTTATTACCTGGTCATGGCCTTTATATTGTTCTGTCGAGGCCAGGCGGGTTAAGGTAAATATAACCGGGGCATCAGTTGTTAAATTGTATCTTTTTAGTAATTGCGCTGGCTTTGTAAACGTTACCGGTAATTTAATAAAAGAATCAACCGCGTTATTTAATACCTCACAAATAAGAGGATCAGTTTGGTGCCTGCTTATCATTTGCTGTTTGGTGAAATTACTTACACAAATCACTTTATCACAACGCTTTAAAAATATATTTTTCAATACCGATAATGGCCTCCAAACTTCAATCCCGTGTGCAATAAGCCAAACTTGGCATTTGGGATTCATTGCCTTCGCTAATAACCCTATAAGGGCCAGGTTAATATGACTAATAATGATAACGTCGGGTTTTTTTACTGACATGAGCGTTTTTAATACAAATGCTACCCGGTTAGCGCCAAAGCCTATAAATTCTTTAACAGGCAAATATTGAGGCATCAGATCGCTATTTGAATCATAAGCCGACCATAATTTAAAATCCCAATTATTTCGTTTAGCCAGTAAATGTAAAGAATGCGCCAGCGTACGGGTCATTTTTTGGATGCCCCCTGTTGTGCTAAAGGTTTGTAAGGTGTATAAAACTATCCTTTTAGTCATTCAATTGGATCTGGTAAAGCGCAAAAATCTTTGACCAATGCACCTGGCCGGCCTTAAATTTCCTTACTGCATTCTGCGCAAACTCTCCCCTATACAGGTTAGCGTTACTTATTTCTGTATGCTTGCACATCCATTCCTGTAACGGGAAAGTGAAGCCCATTTTAGGCCTGTTCCAAACAGCGTCAGGTAATAGGTTATCAAAGCTATCAATTAATAATTTCTTTGGCTGCTTTTTATTGAATCTTATTTCGGGGGAGATCCTCCCGACCAGTTGCTGAAAATCCTCATCTAAAAAAGGCACCCTTACTTCTAACCCATGGCTCATGCTCAATACATCAGTATCCCGAAGTAATTGATTTTGCATATACAGGTTTGTTTCAAACCAGGCAGCGTGTTCTTTATTATAAGGCCCCAGGTCGGGAATAGTATTTTCACCAAACAAAATTTCATTTACCTGTTTTACATCCGTATCAAGTATTTGAGCGATATCATCAGAAACAAACAGGCCACGGAGCAAAAGATAATCAGCTAAAGGGTGATCGTACTTTAAAAAAGAGATTTTTCGGTACCTGTCTGCATTGAAATAGTGGGTTGCAGCTAATAAAGTCGCTGGTATTTTTCGCAGAAATTGCAAGTATTTAATGCGATTAAATGATGGATAGCCGCCAAATAACTCATCGGCGCCTACACCAGATAAAACTGCTTTTAATCCATCTTCATGTGCATATTTGCTTATAAACCATGTATTAATACCGTCAGTAGTCGGCATATCCATACTGCTGATTATATGCGGGAAAAAATTTTCAAAATCATGCTGCCGCACCAAATGGGTAAATTTTTCGCCCATTAATTTGTTCAGTACAACAGTTTGATAAGCACGCTCATCATAACTTTTCTCATTAAAATAAATAGAGATAGTTTTAAGATGCTGATTTTGCTCATGAGCTAACAATGATACCAGGCTTGAATCTATTCCTCCGCTTAAAAACACGCCAATTGGTGCATCGGCAATAAGTTGCCGCTTTATGGCTCTTTTTAAGCAATCATGGATATACTCCTTTGCAACATTAACATCTGTTATATAATCAATACCGGATGTTTTTTCATAGTAAGCGCTAATATTATAAGTCGAACTTTTATGATGCCATGCTAAAAAATGTCCTTTTTCAAGGCTGTAAACATTTTTCAATGTGGTATAGGGCTCCGGAATATTTCCTAAGGCTAAAAATCTAACCGGCCACGATTCTTCAGGCTGTGTTGCTATGCCGGCTGCTTTAAATGCTTTAATCTCTGATGCAAAACTTAACTCACCATTATTTACATGATAATAAAGCGGTTTTATGCCTGTTGTATCTCTTACCAGATAAGTTAAAGATTTGTCCACATCATATAAAGCAAAGGCAAACATGCCCCTGAGCTTTGAAAAGGCAAAAGCCCCCCACTGCAGGTAAGCCGCTAAAATAACTTCCGTATCTGTACCTGAATAAAATTTGGCGCCCGTTTTTAATAACTGGTCTTTTAACTCAAGGTAATTATAAATTTCACCATTAAAAGTTATCCATGCTTTTTGCCCGGCATCAGCCATTGGCTGGTGCCCATTTTTACTTAAATCAATTATAGAAAGCCTGCGATGCCCAAATGCCAGGTTTATTTTTTCATCTAAAAATATACCTGCGTCGTCCGGGCCTCCATGTTTTAATGAATTGCACATAGCGCTAACTTTTTCACTAATTTCATTTACAGTTAATTTGTTTGAAATTATTCCTGCTATCCTGCACATAGGTTAAATATATTCATAGCTTCGCCCCGTAAGTCACACCAAATTGCACAACTTACTAATCATCAATTAGTTGCATTTAAACCCCGACTATTATGTTATGGCCTTAAAATAAACAAAATGCCCATTTAATAGCTGTATAATAATATATAATTATAAACCTAAAATCTGTCAATTAATGCTGCTGCAACATAAACAATTATTGAATATCCAAGATTTTCAAGGCGTAAGGCCAGTTGCTTTTGTGAACGGTAGGATATGATCTCGCCAATAAGCCCTTTTAGCGGCCCCGCTTTTATCATAATCTTTTCACCGGGTCGTAAATCCTCTGCAGTTATCTCCAACTCGTAAGGGCTGGCCATCAGCAATTTAAGCTCGTCTATCTGCCTGTCGGGCATTGGCGTTATTTTGCCCGAAAAGTATAAAAAACGGGCAATCCCTTTTGTCATTAATACTTCTGTTTGTTCGTGCTCTTTTATGCGGACAAATATGTATGATTTAATAAATGGCTCTTCGATCCATCTTTTTCTGTCGCTCCATTGTTTAAGTTGGCGATGCAAGGGCAAATACGTTTCAATCCCTTTGTTTACTAATGCCAGGTAAGCTTTTTTTTCGGCACGCGGACATGTATAAACCGGATACCATTTGCAGGCATCTTTATTAATTAAAGCCATACGTTATTACTATGAGCGTTTTTTGAACCAACGCCTTATATCCCACCATTTATTTTCGCCTGTATCTACATAATAACCGGAACTTTCATAACCAGTATAATCTGAGTAATAGTAATACCTGGTCCCATAATTTTCACCCGTAAATTTGGTAGTATAGTACCTGGAATGCAACAGATCCTGGGCAAATGCATTGAGCACAATTACAGTGTTCTCCAAATGATACTCTTGTGCAATTCTTTGCGGTACCGTGGCGGCATAAAATTTTGATTTACCTGACCTGATCACAAAAAGATTAATATCGCTCACCCTTATCAGCGGTATGGCATCAGATACCAAACCTATGGGGGCGGTGTCAATCATTACAATATCATATATGGTTTGAAGGTATGCAATCAATTCAGACATCTTTTTTGAATGCAGCAGTTCCGAAGGATTTGGAGGTACCGGGCCTGAAGTGATAAAATCAAGGTTTTGTTGGTTTGAATGAGAAATAATATCATCTGCCGTGCATTGATTGGCCAGGTAATTACTCAAACCCATATCATTAGGTACATGGAACGTTTTATGCAGCTTTGACCGCCTTAAATCTGCCGCAACAAGTATAACTTTTTTATCAATCAGCGATAATGTGCTTGAAAGGTTAACAGCCACAAATGATTTTCCTTCGCCGGCAACTTCAGATGTAACACATATAACTTTGCTTTTTTTCTCAGAAGCCAGAAAGCTTAAGTTAGTACGGACCGAACGCACTGATTCGGCAAAAATAGATTTGGGCTTGCTAATAGCTAATATTTGCGTACTATACTCATCAATCTCCTCGGGGAATTTTCTTATCACGCCTATAATAGGTATGGTTGTAAGGCTTTCAATAGTTTCCTTATCATAAATATATGGATTCAGGATCCTGATGAGGACAATTAATCCAAAACCTATAGCCAGGCCAAAAATTTCTGCAGAACGCTGAACACCATGTTCGTCAGGAGAAATGGGGTTGAAATTTGGCTGTGCCAGGTCAATTATAGTGGCGCCGGGCAGGATGCCCGCACTGCTGATTTGCGCATCCAGTTTTTTTTCTGACAGGAATGAATACACCTTGTCATTAATATCAAAATCGCGTTTTAAAGCAACCATGTCGCGTTCAGCAGATGGCAGTTCTGCTATTTGTTGATTAATAGGCCCGAGCTGGCTTTGCAGGTAATTTATTTTGTTTGAGATTAATAGGCGGGTAGCATTAATGCTGTTTAAAATATTATTCTTTACCTGCAGGAGCTGCTGATCAAGGTCCTGGATGGTTTGCGAATTACTGGTAAAAGTTTTCAGGGCCGTTTTTCTTTCACCAATAAGTACATTAAGGCTAATTACGGCGTCACTTAATTGCTGATGTTCAACTCCCCCCATGCTGAAATTGGGAAGCAGGTTATCACTGGCCTTAATAATTTCTTGCTTAAGCTGGTCAATAGCAATCAGGTCAATCTTTAATAACGATTTTTGGGTTTCAAGATCTGTGGCTTTATTTAAAGCACGGCTGGATGCCGTTGACACATCCATTATCTTCTTTTTATTTTGATATTGCTTTATTGAATTCTCCGAGCCTTTAACTTCATTTGAAAGAAATTCCAATTGATTATCAATAAACCTGATCATTTGCGAGGCCGATTGCGTACGCTGGTTCCGGTCGTAGTTCAAGTACTCTCTCATAACCGCATTTAATGCATCGGCAGCAAACTGCGGATTTGAATCAACTTCCTGAAGCGATATTATATTTGAGTTCCTTGCGGTTTCGCCGGTGTGTAATCCGCCCCTAACTCTGCCAACAAAATCTTCGGCAGCGTTTAACTTAAATAAATACAACGCACTTTGAGGCATGTTGCCAGGATACTTAATACTAAAAGCGGTTGCCCCTATTGTGAAAGGCGTATTGTAGTGAAATGTATTTTTAACTTCTTTTCCCGAAACTTTATAGCTAATGCTAAAAAAGCTATTGTTGATAGGCCTATAGGTAATAAGATCATGAAAAAAATTCAGGCTATCAAATTTAACAAGCTCAACATCAAGTGGTTTTTGCGGATAAAGCTCATTTGTGCGGTTTAAAACCCGCCCCACAATATAAAAGCTTATACGGTAATCCAAATGTTTAATGGCGTTCAACAATAATGCGGTGCTCTGAAGTACCACTGTCTCGCTCTGAATTTTTGCAGCATTTGTCCTGTCGTTAACCCCCGGCACACTTATCAGATCAGATATTTCCGATTTTTTTTCCTCAAACTTCAGAGTAGCACTCGTTGCATACGTTTTAGGGGTGTACCACAAATATATGTTTGCAGTAATAAAGCAAATAGCAACGGAGCCAACAATCCAATACCACCTGCTTAAAAACACCTTAGCTATTTTGAGATAATCGATCTCTTGACTGGGCAATTTTGGCTGTATCCTGTCTGTTTCTTCCATTTAACGATGAATAAGCGTAAAGATAATTAACGCAGTATTAAATAGCAGTAAGGCAGGCTGAAAGACGGTATTTAAAAAGGTTTGCTGGTTATCAGTACGCACGGCCCTTTTATTTTGTGCAATGTAAACTATATCCCCGTTTTGCAATATAGTGCGCGGGTCGTTAATTGATTGTATGTTACCAAGGTCTACTAAAATTATCTTGGGGGTTTTTTCATTCCCCCTGATGATCTTTACATTTGTTTCGTCTGCTTTTTCTGTAATCCCGCCCGCAAGGCCTATCATCTCAATTAATTTTGCATGATCCTTAGTTAACAGATAGTTTCCCTGCACCTTTATCTCTCCAAGCATTGTTATTTTCAGGCTTACTATTTTAAGTTCAATTACAGGGTTTACCAAAACGTTTTTACGGTAAGCATCTTCCACCAGTTTTTGGGCCTCTATACGTGTATACCCGGCAATTTTAATCCGGCCAATAGCGGGCAATATAACTGTGCCATCATCATCAACCTGGAAACTCAGATCAGTAGCGGAGGTGTTCACGTTTGTCAAAACATTGGTGTTTACAGCTGTAGAGGGGGTATTATTGACAAGGTATTTGGTGTCCTGCAAGTTCCGCACCTGGATAACATCCTGCGCTTTTATACGATATTCTCCGAGTGTATCAGCGCTTTTATAGGCGCTGTCGCTTATCGCATTTTTTTGCTGAAAAAGAACCTGGTACTGCCTGGTAGAGCACGAAGTACAAATAAAAAAAAGCCCGAATATTAAATGAGTATAAATTTTATGACGCATATATATACCTGCATACCTAAATGTAATGATCCCAAAATTACATAAATTTGTCAGTATAACTGTGTATTTTTGCTGAAGTGCCCGATTTTAAAATTTCCTTAATTACAGTTGTTTATAACGCAGAAAATACCATCGCTGATTGTATCGAATCGGTAATAGGGCAAAACTTCCGGAATATAGAATACGTCATTATCGACGGTGCATCAACCGATGGCACACTTCAGATCATTGAAAAATACAAACATCACTTAACCCATTTCGTTTCAGAACCCGACAAAGGGATTTATGATGCAATGAATAAAGGTATTAATCTGGCCACCGGCGATGTTGTTGGAATACTCAACGCCGATGACTTTTTTACAGATAATACGGTATTAAGCGCCATCCACAATGCATTTGTAGAAAAAAATACGGACATCATATACGGCGACCTCGATTACATCAACTCAGGCGGAAAAGTTATCCGCAAATGGAGATCGGGCGGATTTACATCCACCAGCCTTAACCTCGGCTGGATGCCACCACACCCTACCTTTTATTGCAAACGCAATTTGTTTGAAAAATACGGACTTTACAGCCTCAATTATGGTACCGCTGCAGATTATGAACTAATGTTAAGATATCTGTATACTAACAAGTTACGCGCTTTTTACATAAATAAAGTGATAATTAAAATGAAAACCGGCGGAAAAAGCAACAAAAGTCTAACCAGCCGCGTAAAAGGGTCATTCTTTGATTTAAAGGCGATGAGGGACAACCGGATTTTGCTTCCATTTTTAGCATTAATAGTTAAACCGCTACGCAAGATTATTCAATACTTTTAGTCAAAATAAAAGAATGTTAGTATGTTAATAATAAGTATCTTTAGAAATAAACAATAATTGTTTATTTGCAGTCCTTATTAACTATTGTATAACGGGTCGTAACGATTAGGATGATGGATTTTTTACATAATTATACTGTCGTATATTACATATTCATTATTGCTGTTTCCCTGCTGATCACTTCTTTCGCCATCCCCTCAATTTTACACGTAGCCCGCTTTCGCCACTTATATGATGACCTGGGGCATTTCAGAAAAGAGCATGATCATGGTATCCCAAGACTTGGCGGAGTAGCCATTTTTGTTGGCTTCACCATAACGTCTTTGTTGTTTTGCATGACTGATAAGTCACTACCCATAAATTATTTACTTACTGCCTGTATCATTTTATTTGCAATGGGTATAAAGGACGATCTTTCGGGGGTAAATTCAAATACAAAATTCGTTATACAAATTGTTGTTTGTGGCATATTGGTAATACTTGGCAATATCCGCTTAACAAGCATGTATGGGGTATTTGATATTTACGAGCTGCCATATGTGCTAAGTGCAGGCTTATCAATGTTAATAATTTTATTGATCGTTAATGCTTTCAACCTGATTGACGGCATTGATGGCTTAGCCGCAACAACAGGTATTATTGCCAATGGCGCTTTTGCTATATTATTTATATACGTTAAGCAATATGAGCTGGCTGCTGTTTCGTTTGCTATGGCAGGGTCAATAATAGGTTTCCTGCGGTTTAACCTCACCCCGGCTAAAATATTTATGGGCGATACAGGCTCGTTGTTAATCGGGCTGATATCGGCAGTAATGGCTTTAAAATTTATAGAGGTAAACGCGCACGCTGTAGGCAAACAACCTCAATTGTTTGAAGCGCCTGCATTAGCTGTTGCCATTTTAATAGGCCCAATATTTGACACCACGCGCGTATTTATTATCCGCATTTTAAATGGCGGCTCACCTTTTATTGCAGATCGTAATCATATTCACCACCGCATGTTAAGGCTTGGTTTTAATCATTTACAAACCACCCTTATTTTAAGTAGCGTAAATATTGCGACAATTTTTATGGTGTTTCTGCTAAAAGACTACAGCAATTCTATTCTTATAGTTTTAATTGTATTACTATCACTGGCATTTAACTGGGCTGTTACCTTTTTCCTCCGTTCAAAAGAACGCAGCCAGGGCCTGGCGCTTCGCAATTTGTTTATTTAGACATTCTTCTATTTTTATCTCTTCAAAATTACTTTAGTCTGTTTTTAAAGCCCGTCAATAAACATTCCGACTCCTTAATTTTAGTTAAATTTGCAGCCTTATACTATAAACCATGAGGATTGCTGTAAACGGGTTCGGGCGGATCGGGCGGATTTTCTTAAGAAATATTTTAAACAGACCTAATATTGAGGTTGTCGCTATTAATGACCTTACCGATACCAAAACACTTGCCCATCTTTTTAAATACGACTCTGTACACCGTGGTTTTAAAGGCACTATACGCTGTGATGATAACCATTTGTATGTAAATAATCACGCCATAAAAGTGTTTGCCGGGCCTGATCCTTCCGCATTGCCATGGAAAGAGCTGGATATTGACCTGGTAATTGAATCAACAGGCAAATTCACCTCAAAGCAAGGCGCTGAACTTCATTTAAAAGCCGGGGCAAAACAAGTTATAATTTCTGCACCCGCGACCGATAAAAACATTCCTACCGTTGTGCTGGGGGTAAATGATGGCTTGATTAACCTGCAATCGCCAATACTCTCAAATGCTTCGTGTACCACCAATAACGTGGCTGCAATGGTTAAAATACTGGATGATAACTGGGGAATTATTGACGGCTACATAACCACTGTACATTCCATGACCGGCGATCAGAACCTGCATGATGCGCCACATAAAGACCTGCGCAGGGCAAGGGCCGCATCAGGCTCAATTATTCCAACTACTACCGGGGCGGCCAAGGCCATTACCGCTATATTCCCTCACCTTGAGGGCCGGCTTGGTGGCGCAGGCATCCGTGTACCGGTTTTAAATGGTTCGTTAACTGATTTTACCTGCAGCTTAAAAAAACAACCAACCGTTGAGGCTATTAACCTTGCCTTTAAACGGGCAGCCGAAGGCCCCATGAAAAATGTTTTAGAATATACCGAGGACCCCATTGTATCAACCGATATATTAGGCAACCCCCACAGCTGCATATTTGACGCCCAGCTTACCTCAATTGTTGGCGGGCTTGTAAAGGTGGTAGGCTGGTATGATAATGAAATGGGCTATTCAAGCCGTTTAGCTGATCTAGTGGAGAAGATTAGTTTGTTGGGTTAAGTTGTAGTAGTTATAGGTGTTGTATGGGTTGTAATAGTTATTCTTATCAAAACAGCAAGTATTCACACAATTAAGCATTCAACAACTGCAACATTTTCAACCACTACAACATCTACAACCCTTACTAACCTACTTCTCATACTGCAAATAGGCAGCTGCGCTGGTACCCGGGTAATTTTTTTGATTGTAATAGGTGAATGACGAAAAGTTCAGCAGATCGTCTGTTTTTCCAAGCAGCAGGTTTTGCTGATCGGTAGCTAATTCGGGGGAGCCGTACGTTTTTGAAAATGTTATTAAACGGTGCACATTTATCTTAACCACTTTTACACCGTTTATAGTGGTATCCGAAATCGTTTTAAACTTTACGTTATTTAAGTTATCGTCAATAGAATTAAAAGTTGTTTGGCCGTCCTGGTTTAAGGTTGTAAAATCAAATGCCCCCAGTGATGTTTTTTTGAAGTCCTCTTTTAAATGAACGGCCGATGTATTTTTATAACCATCAGCTAGTACAAAAAGATTCACATTTTCATCATATGCCAATATCAGGGTTTTGCCCGACACGCTGGTTTTAACCTTTTGCCCGTAAATGATGAAGGCTACCATATGCAGGGTATCGTCAAGGGTTAGCTTTTTTGTTGTATCTGTTGGTGTTGTTGACGGGTTGCCTGTTGTTGGGTTCCCGGTCGTTGGGTTACTGTTGGTTGGTGCAACATCATTTTTTTTGGTGCAGCCCCAAAGTATCACAGAAATTAAGATAATTGAAAATAAGGTTCTCATAATAAAAAAACTCAATAGGTAATAAGTCGGTTTATCCCATACAATAGTTGTGCTATTTTTATCACATTTTTGCCAAAAACAGTTAATTGGTTGATAAAACGGTTAATTATAGCGCAACATTATTATATCGGGCGGCTTATACGCGAGAAAAATTAATAGGTTTGGGGAAAAATCTGCTCACTTATAGGAAGCGGGTAACCATTTTAATAAAATGATAAAGTTTATTGCTGTTGACGAATTGCTTGCTATCCGCAATGAGGTTTTGCGCGAGGGAAAAC